>Ga0136596_1000621_pt1 | contig 17660 bp, 13 predicted proteins | sample AntRauTorcE11897_FD_101387 | JGI IMG/M metagenome (GOLD analysis project Ga0136596, IMG submission 101387) | Saline lake microbial communities from Rauer Islands, Antarctica - Metagenome Torckler E11 #897 | ecosystem: Environmental > Aquatic > Non-marine Saline and Alkaline > Saline | place... | reverse complement strand
TGTTGTTGTAGGTATTCTACAGTTTGTACAAGTTTATCTATAATTGTTTTAGATGAAGCACCTGCTTCTAATCCTAGATAAGGTATAGATTCATTGTAAACTACACACTCTGCTTTTATATATTCATCACATCCTATTTCACAATCCCCTTTGTGGGTATATGTATCATTATTTACTATTGCCATTATAATATTGATTTTCTTATTATTCTTTCAAATATTTCTGCATAAGTAGCTATTAATGATGCTTTATCAGTTCCATTAATAATTCTTCTTGCATTGTGGTAATCTTTTCTATCTCTATTTAAATACATAGATAATTTTCTTCCTGTAAATATACCCTTATTCATTCCTTCAAACATAATATGAACTGCCATATCAGGTTCTAGTGCTTTCTCAGGATTATCTTGTATACCAAATGATTCGTAGTTTGTTTCCCCTGTAAGTTGTACTAAACCTCTTCCACGAAATTTCCATGCTTCGGCTTCGGTATCATTTCCTAACCATCCTCTTACTCTTTTGTTGAACCAATACAATCTAGTAATATATGCATAACTTCCTCTTTCTGTTAAAGGATAAAAGTCATATATATAGTTTCTATCTCTAGCCTCATGGAGAGCTGTTGCAAACATATAAGCTAAATGTGGTATAGGTGTTCTTTCAGTATCTGCTCTGTTTAAAATAGCATTAATAGTGTCTACAGTAACCTGTCTTCTTATTCTACCTAAGTTACGTCTATATTCTTCAAAAAATCTACCCTTATCTATTCTCATAATCTGCTCTGTTATCGGCTTCTTTTTTTGTTTCATCCACTCCCAAATCTTCTCCCATCCTATAAGGGGATGGTGGGGAATAATAGTCATGTCCTTCATTTTCACTCTTTTTTAGTCTACCCACTAAGTTTTTTGTTGCTTCTTTTGCTTGTATTATTAAGAACTCAAAGAAATCTTTTTGTAAGAAATCTAATAATCTTGAATTTCCAAATCCTGCTAATGAGCATATTATGTAAATAAATAATCTAGATAAATTAAAAAATTCATCTAATATTCCAAAAACAATTAATGATATCCATATACCACCAATAAATTCCCTAGCTACTCTCCCTTTAGTTAATTTTTCATTTCTTGCTCTAAGAAGAAAGTTTACTGTTATACCTAAAACAACAAAAAACAGAAAATAAGGGAGGTCATATAAATAATTCTCTATAAATTCTGTTTCTATTTCTTTCATTCTAAACTTTCTTTTAATTTAATTACTTCTAAAAGTACTTTATTTTGTGCTTTTAGGTTCTGTGTTTCATATATCAAAGATTGATTTTCTTCTATTAATTTATGATAAAGTTCCTTTCTTTTTTCCTCCTCTAAACCTATGTAATATTTTTCATATATCCATAGAGAACCAAATACTAAAAGCGTTATGGCTAACATTGCTGTTAGTGTAGATTTACTTAAATTTTTTAAAATGTTCATCTTTGCTTAATTGTACATATAGTTCACACTCTTCTATAGCTTTTATATTATGAATATCAAATGCTTTAAAATAAAAACTACTACCTTCTTCTAAAGTTATATTGTCATTTAAAACTATCTTTCCTTTTTTTATATAACAGTACTCCTTAGAATTATGATAATGTTCTACTAATGATGTTCCTGCTTTCATTCTACTTAAAAAGTAGATTCCTGTTTCTGTAGGTAATTTAATTATATTTACTCCTTCTAATACTTCTACTTCTTCAAAAACTTTTAATTTATCAAAGTACTCATATGGAAGATAATTTTTATCTAACCTCATTAAAACTCTTCTTATTAGGTCTCGTGCCATAATTATTTACTTATAAGTTCCCATATTACTTTTAATAATAGGAATATAGCACCACCTGCTGCACCCCAACCTATATTCATACCTTTCTTTATAAATCCTGTTTTCTGAAGCTCTTCTATATTAGTTCTATTTTCCTCAACTTGAGCAAACAGTCCTTTTCTACCTGTTGTGGTATCATTTTCTATATAAGATAGAACTCTTTCTACTTTCTGAACAAGTTCTTTTATTTCATATTCTTGGTTCTGCATTTGATTACTGTACTATATTAAAAGAAAAAGGGGAGGAGTATTAAGTCCTCCCCTTTGGTTCTATAATTTTAGTGCTTTATTACGCTGCTGTTTTTCCAAACGCTTGTACTGGTGCTACACCTGCTTCAGTTGCTAATTTGTTAAGAATAGCTTCTATTTCTTGGTGCTTACCAACTTCTGTTATAAAGTGGTAGTAAAAAGTTTCATTTCTCTCTCCTGAGAACCCTTGTGAAAGAGTCTTAGTTCTTACTGTTAAGATGTAATCTACGTAAGGTGATGTTGGATTAAGTAATGATTCTTCTCCTTTTGCCCATGTACCAAATGCATTTTGGTATTGTCTACTTGAATCTTCGAAGTATCTTCTTGACATTTCTTCTAACTCTTGCAAGTTTCCACCTAAATACTCAGGCATTGTTGCTCTACTTCTTTGCTCTACATTGAATCTATCTCCTGAACCTTCATTGAATGAAGCGGATTGAGTACCATAGTATCCACCTGCTACTGATAGTCTAACTGAACTTGCAAGGAATGGCATGAAATCTCTGTAAGCTTCACTTCCTGATAATTCAATTTTCTTACCTGTTAATCTAATTCCCATCTTAGCAGTTGCACTGTAAGTTTTAGCTGCTTTTTTCCACTCATATCCTTTGAAAGATTCTGGTGCTTCAGATGTAAACAAGTCTCTATATGTAGGGCTACATTCCTCACATACTATATTAGTAACTACAGATGTAGATACTTTAACAGCACATTGCGCTGCAGAATCTTCTACGATTGTTAAATCTGGGTAGTAAGCTTGTACTTCAGGTAATCTAGATGTTCCACACTCATCATCTCCCACAATCATTGTGTAAGCCTCTGTAGTTGCTTTACAAGTTTTTCCTGCTGCCCATGCTGTTGTTTCAGTATTTGTTGGAGCACAAATCTCTTGTACGTCTCTAGAAGCTAACTCAATAGTTGTAGACTGATTAGCATCTACAAATGCATCTATTTCTACTTCTGTAAGTTCTGCTGAAGATACTGCTGCGTAATAAGATACACCATCATTTTGATTTACTTTCTCAACTCCACCTACTAATACGTTTGGAGAGATTCCTGCTACTAAAGCAGTAGAGTCTGTACCATCATCCTCTAGTGTAATAGAGTATACAAATCCATCTTCAAATTCTGAAAAACCTGCAGGACATGATTCACATCCTTTAATTTTACTTCTCTTAAATTTTTCAAAAGCTGGAAGAGAAGTTGCTGTTGGTGCTACTATTGTATAAGTAGAGTCATCTCCTGATCTATCAGTTTTAACTACTTTGTAGTCGGGATACTGTGCTTGAACTGCTGCAAATCCTAAAGAATCACCGTTGTCTGTAACAGTTAAGTTATAGAATACTGAATCAGTAGTTCCTGTTAAAGCTCCTACTGCAGGGTTTTCAGAGTTTATTACATCAATATCTACATATTTAGTAATAGGTACTCCACCTGAAAATTCTGCTCTTCTCATCCTTAGAACAAGTTCTTCAATCATCTCTTGGTCAGTCACTGTACCTGTGTTAGGTTTTCCCATCTCAAAAGTGAAAGTTGCTGTTGCATCTTTGTATGCAAGATACCCTATAGCTTCTCCTGATAAACTAACTTGAAGAGATTCATTTTCTCCATTCTCTAAAGAAATAGCTGTTTCATCATCAAATCCGTTGTATCCAACTATAAATTCGTCAACTTCAAAATCTGTAGAAGGTACACCTACTCTAAGAGCTTGTACTTCTTCTATAGAAAATTCTTCTGTAGACCAAGGTTTGTTAGATTGTGTTCTAGCTTCACCATCTTTAGCTATACCTTGTAGTATTGCTAAGTCTGTGTTCTTTGGTAGTCCTTGAAAGTCACTAATAACTTTTCTACCATCTTTGTTAGGTGCTGCAGAGTTGTTTACTACTGCAAATTGACCTTTAGTTACGTTAAGAGATCTTCCGTCTTTCATTACATTGTTAATGAAGAAATGTCTATCCCATCCTTTGTTTAATGCCATTTTTTTATTATTTTAGTTTATTGAAAATTGATTGATTGATTGTTTATTTTTGAATTGATTCCATCTTGGTAGGTTGATACTTTGCATCATCATTGTTCAAGAAGAATCTTGCTGCTGCAGAATCTATAATCCTATTGTTGGATTTATCATCCCATTCAGACTGTTTAGTTTCATCAAATTGTGATTCAGGGTCTTCAGGGTCTACTAATTGTATTTCTTGTGGATATCTGTAGTATGTGAATAACACACTATCATATGTGAAGTTTTCTTTATAGGCAATTATTGTTCCATTTCCTATCTTAAATGGTGCTTCTCTATAATCAAAAGAAGGCTTGTTGTGTTCATCATCTAATAAGATTTCTATATTTTCTAGTTTAGTTTCATGTAAACTTATAGTTGCGTTTTGACAATATGATGTACTCGCTTTACCTTTTAGTGATATAAAATCGAAGTAATTTTCAGGTAATATAAATGTTGAATAATTATCTTCCGAAGTTTCTACTGAGAGAGAGAAGTTAGGTACAACAAACTGTTGTGCGTACCTAATCTCGTCCTCATTTCTTTTTTGTAATATACTCTCCTCATACTTGATTTGAGCTTCATTATACAAAACTACAAATCTACCTCTATCACAATGCACGAAATCTGTTTGTGCATTTTTATTTATCTTTATAATAAATTGTTCGTAGATTTGTTCTGATGTCATTATTTTATTTGTTCTATTAACTCAGCTATTCTTTCTTTTTCTACTGAATTCTCCATTAAATTGGAAGCTGCTAATTTATAACCTGCTCCTATAGCTTTTCCATCTAAGAAGACTTCTCCTCTTTGCATCTTAACTAAGTTATTATCATGAAGTTCTTTTAGCTTTTTGTATAAGTATAATTCTTCCTCACCATCTTCTGAATCAAATTTAGAATAGGTTTTAGTAAAAATTTCACTGTTTTGGTATCCTGAGGTCTTATCCTCTAACCACCTATTAAAAGAGCTATTTAAAGTAGCTTTGTCTGTAGTTTTACTATTAGAAATACCTAAGTATTCTAGTAAGTTATACATTTTTTCTTTATCATTTTTCTGTAATACATAGAATAGACCAATAGCTTCATTCTTAAGCATTTCTCTTTCTTGTTTTACATTCACAGCTTCTTCGCTATTAACAATTACATACTGTGCTCCTGAGTAAAGTGGGTTTGATTGGTGCTCTTTTGGAGCTAAGTGTTTTCCTAATACGGCAAAATACAATGCTAATCTTTGTAAAGGTTCTGCAGTATTTAATACTCTATAAGCTTTTAACTCTATACCAAAATCATCTAAAAAAGGATTATTTTCTTGATGTCCTAGTACTCCTTCACCTTTTAAATCTTCTACAGGTTTTACTATATGTTCATTAACCATTTTAACAAACAAATCTTTTTCTTCATCTTTCATTCCTCTAAGGATGGGTGATGATTTGGAAAATCCTGTATCCCATACTTTCATATCTCCATTGAAAGGAGCATGAACTGTATTTCCAATATCAGGGGAAATTACTTTTGTCGTACCTGCATTTTTAAACCCATCAGGTGCTGATGCATCCATCTTAGGTTGTATTTGGTACATTTTATCTGATTTCAACACAAACTGTGTCTGTGGAATCGGTATTTCAAATTTTGTATTACTCATTTTTATGTTGGTTTAACTAAAAGCAAATATACAACTTTTATATAACCTTAACAAAAATGTAAAATATATTATAGAACTTATGTAATTATCATCTCATATTTTATAGTACCACAATCGTAAATTCTATAATAACCTTGTTCTGTCATTATTTGTTTCTCTGTTTTTTCTTTAGAAAAACCTGCTTTTACCAATTCTGATTTTCTATATTTAAACCTATTTTCTCTTACTATTCCTTTTGTATAAAAATAATTTGGTTTACTAGTACTTACTTTATTAAATCCTATTTTCTCATAAACATTTCCCTCTGACCATCTTCTATCTGCATAGCTTATAATTGATTTAGGATTGTAGTTTCTTGTAAAATGCTTAAGTAATTTAGAAGCTCCTCCTACTACTGTAGTATTTAGTTTATTACAAAACCTCAATAATTCATAATTTCCTTCTTTTTTAGTTGCTCCTAAATTTACTCTTAAATCTCCAAAGGTCATTATAGCTACTAAATCATTTTCTTCGTATAATCCTATCTTTACCTTTGCTCCTATTTTTCCTTGTAAATGATTTTCTTCTAAAAACTTGGAGGATTCTTTAGGGCTTACTTCTTTTATAGTAGTCTTTCTGGCATATATAATTTTATTCTTTCCAACTATACCTTTTAATCTTGATTCTACAATGTTTCTTTTATTTAACCACTCATCTTCAAATATTTGTACAAGTCGTATACCTTGTTTGTTACAACTTTCTAATTTGTCTAAATGATAGTTTTTGTCTTTGTGTATTTCTGAGTGCCAATATAATCCATTATATTCTATAGCTGTTTTTAATTCTTTGATGTAAATATCAAGTTCTTTTCCTCCTAGTATTTTCTTATCATTTTCTTCTACTTTTTTAAATTGTCTTAAAAAGGTAACTACTTCTTTTTCACTTTTAGAACTTTGTGTATTACATTTAGGACAACCTTGTCCCATTAAATGTCCATTAGGTATTTTTTGAAATTCCCCATGTTTTTTACAAACTATTGTTACATATTCTTTTGAATCTCTGTATTCTACTTTAGAGTAATCAAATTCATCCTTATATAATATTTTTGCTTTATTTATAAAGCTGTTTTTATCATCTTTTTTAAATAATTCCGATTTAGTATTACCACACTCTTTGCATCCTGAACCTTGTGTATGATGATATGGTTTTTGTTCAAAATCACCATGTATCTTACATGTTATAGTTACAGGGGTCTTAGCATTCTTATACTCTACCTTAGAGTAATCATAAATATCTTTGTGAACTTTTTTTGCTTTTTCAATGAACTTTTCTGTACTTAAAGTATTTTTAATAGCTACTTCAGTGACAGCACATTTTTTACATCCTTTACCTTGTAGATGGTCTACTGGTAGTTGTAAAAATTCTCCATGCTTAGGACATATTATTTTTACTTTATTACTACTTCCTGTGTAGATAGTTTCTTTGTAATTAAAAAAGTTATTATGTTTTTTATTACCTCTTTTTATAAAATCTTTTTGTGATATTTTCCTTGAAGAAATAGTTTTTTCTCTACCACATTTAGGACACCCATTTCCTTGTAGATGTTTATCAGGTGTCTGTGTAAAATATTCTTGATGCTTATTGCAAAATATTTCTACTTTTGTTTTAGCATTTATGTATTCTACTTTAGAATAATCATACATGTCTCCATGTACTTTTATTACTTTTTGTATAAATTTATCTGTTTTATTCATGGTATACTTGTATTATTTAATATTACAAATATAATGAATATATTTCTCTTATAACAACAGATTAACAATTCTTTAGTAAATAATAATTAGAGTGGCTTTTACACCACTCTTTTTATTTTATCTACTAGTTAGTGCCTTTCATAGCAGCTCTGTCTAGTTCTATCATTACAAACTTCGTTATATCCCTAACAAATATCGCTACTGAGTTCCAAGCCCAGAATTCCTGCCCTATTTGTTTATGTGAAGATACAATATCACCTGCTTTTTGAATAGAATATCTACCGTTTGTATAACCCCAGTGCATTAACATGTCTTTTGGTTTTACTAAGTAAATATTTGATTTAGTATTTCCTCCTTCAATAACCTCTGCTCCTTCTGGAAGTTTGTCATTGTTTGAGTATTTTTGGTCTTCAACATCCCATATCACCATAGAGTGAGTAGAGTGTGCTCTTTGATATTGGTGCATTCCTCTTGACATTCTATCAGTGTTCATGATGTTATAATCTAGGTTAGTATCTAACTCTAGTTCAACATTCCCAATTGCAGGTAAATAAACTTCTGTAAACCTTACTGGTGAAAGTTTTAAGTTCATTAAAGTTCCTGATACTGGATTAGATGGAAGAACTCTATCTGCTCCCATTAGACCTTGATTTCCTAAGTTAGTAAGTTGTGCTCTAACTTCGTCTTGGAAGATATCAATTACATTTTCATATGCAGCAGTACCACACTTGAATCTGATTCTTCTGTTAATTGGTTGAATATGTGGATTATTTCTAAATACATATTGTACAGCTTCTTTAATATGGTTTCTAGTGATTCCATTAGGTCTAGCATATTTAATAAGCTTACCTCTTCTTAATTGATGCCATAAACCTTCATTCAATTTAGTAACACCATTGGTGTCTCTAAATGTTGCTGATTTTTGGAATAACAATTGTTGTGCTGTTAGTTTTTCTAATTCTCTAAATACAAGGAATTGCATTGTAGAACCAATTCTCATTGTGTTAGGGTCAGATTTTCCTCCCTTAACATCCATCATAACTGCCAATTCACCTAACTCTTCAGCTTCTTTCTTAAGCTCGTCTATATATTGTTTAGTTTCAATAGTAGCTCCTGAGAAACTTCTACTGTCAGCCTTACCTGTTACGTATGCTTCTACCCCTGAAACGTTTCCTAGTTGGAATTCACATCTCATTTTACCTATTGTATCAGGCATTCTAACGTTAGAGTAGTTTGTACCATATTCTCCAAAAATGTTATGAGACACTTTAGTATATGAAATACCTTTAGCTAAATTTGAAGCTAAGAACCATTCTTGTTTATCGTCTGATACTAATTTTACAGTATGTTCAAATGTATCTCCCATTTCCATAACCTCATCTTCTGTAACAACAACTTGCTGTCCATATTCAGGGTCATTAGAAAGTACATCTCCTGCAGTAAACTTCTCATTCAATACTATCTTGAATTTTGAACCATCTATACCTGGATTTGGTTGGTGAGACATGTCTTTCATTGTATAACATCCTCTATCTTCTTCAATAGCTACATCATATGTGAAAGTTTCTCCCATACCATTAACTTCTAATACAGATTTACTCTGTAGAAGCTCAGGAAAAATCCCTGCAGGTTTGGATCTTTGATTACCGAAAAATTTCTGTAACCCAAGGTGAGCCTTTGTAGGGTCATCCTTATACCAAGATTCCATAGATGGAGTATCTACATAACCTTGAAACGCTTTAACCTTCTTTGAGTCGGTGAACATAATAACTTGGTCTCCGTTAAACATTGTAGGTTGATTGTTTGCATTTACACTCATTAGTTTATTTTTTTAATTATTGATTGATTGTTTTTATTCGTTTACGCTTATGATAAAGTCACTTTTTCCATCACTAGAATTGTTTACTGCTTTATCATCTTTTCTTTGTTTGTTTGGTAGAACATTTATTCTTCTAAGATGTTCCTTCTCTGTATTTATTTTTGTATCAGCCATTTTAGACTTTAAATATCCTTCTTTATCATTAAGGAAAAATATTAATTCTGCTGCTTCATCTGGTTTCTCCATCTTCTCAGCATATATTGCATCTAGTTCAAAATCGCCTTCATTAGTTCTTTTAGTTCCAAGTGAAGAAAACTTCTTTGCCATTTTAGAGTCTAATTCATATGTTTTATAAATTTCTTCTAATGACTTATTAAATTCTTTATCTTTTACTTCTCTTTCTACTTTTTGAGTTTTAAGCTCTTCTAGTTTGGTTGAAAGATTTTTGTCATATGTATTTTGATATCCTTCTACTATTTCTTTTACCTTTGGTTCTAACTCTCCCCTTTTATCATGATTTGAAAGTACTACTTTCGCATCTTCAGGATTTAAGTTTTGTACCTTAGTTAGGTAATTAAAAAATACATTTTTTTGTATATTAGAATCTTCTAAATCTACTCCTTCAAAAGGTCTTTTAGCTTCTTCAGGTGTAGCGAAAATATCTTTTATATCTCCTCCTTCTTTTAGGATTTCAATTAGTTTTAACTTATTCTCATCAAAGTCTCCTTTTTTGATATAGTTACTTTTAATATCTTCCTCATTAAACTTACTTTGACTTTCTTCAATAGCAAAAAATGTTTCCTCATCTATTGTATCAAGTTCTGAAAGTTTAATCTCTGTACCATCTGCTTGTGTTATTAAAGCATCTCCCCATTTTCCTTTCTCTAGAAATTTGGCAGCAAGCTTACCATAATAAGAATCATTTTGGTTTTCTTGAGGTGGTGTTTCCTTTTTAGGTTCTTCTGTTTTATCAGCTTCTTCCTTTTTAGGTTCTTCTGTAGATTCTTCTTTAGGTTTCTGTAAAGAGACATCTTCTTGTTCATCATCTCCTTTTTGTGCTCCTAAGTCTAATTCTACTTCTGATTTTTTAGGTTCAAATCCTTCTGTATCTACGCTTACTATAAAGTCTTGTAGTCCTTCGAAATCTGTTCCTCCTTCTTGGTTGGTTTTTACTGTATCTTTCATTGCAAATTTAAGTATTTATATTAATGTTACAAAAAACATAAAAAATCCTATTGATTGTTAAATGTCTTTTTATTTGGTTATAAATTTATAGTTTATTAATTCTTATTTCTAATTGATATTCTTTCATTAGCTTTTATCTCTTCTAACTTAGCCTTTAACTGCTTCATTTTCAGTGACATATCTTGTTCTTGTAATCGTAAGGATTTTTTATCCATATCTTTTTTGTGGGATAATTCCTCCTCTTTTAAAGAGTTTTGTTTCAAGTTATCTTCCTTCTTTATTCCTTGGTCTAAAATTTTAAGTAAATTGCTAACTTGGGCTTCATCAGCGTTATTATCCACTGCTGCACCTACTGCACGTATGTTTGCTTCTTCAATATCTGTCTCTCTATCTCTCTCTTTTGAAGCTTCTTCTCTCTCTGCTACAGCTAATTCTTTAGCTGCTTGATTTTGTGCATCTTTATCTAGAAGTTCTAATTCTCTTTGATGTTGAGCTTGTTCTTGTTGTTGTTTTTCCTCTCTACTTCTTCTACCAATAGAAATCAACTCTACCATAGAATCTGCTGTAAATAACTCTGCGTATTCTAACATATCACTTCCCATTGTATTATTATTAAGTAATACATTTCTAAGTTGTTCTATATTCTTTCTAGTTTTAGAATCCGAAACAGGTATAACTCCAAGTTGTCTTAAGTGAAATTTTTCATCTGAAAATGTCATTGTAGCTATATCCCCTGCATCCTTTCTATAGAATACAGATATATCCTTTCCACTTTTCTCAGAATGTTGTGCTACTGTTAAATGTAACTCTGTAGTTTTTCTATTAGCCTCATTAAATGGTGCATATATACCATCAGTTTGTGCATATGATGCAGTAACTCCTTGTCTTATTCCTTCTGCAGTTTCTCCACCTGTAGGTGTTCCCATTCTTTGTGGAGTAATTCCTATTTGTTCTAATGCAAGCATTTTATATCTATCTGCTAATTGCATTCTATATTGTACCTCAGCAGCATAAGAAATATTTTGAGATTGAAAACCTGCATTAGCTGCAGAAGCTCCTTCTATATTTTTCTTGGAGAAATCCACAGGCATAAATCCTATTTCTTTCGCCATGTTTCTTAGCTCAGTTAGCATTGTTTTAGAATCTCCCATATCCTTAAACTCTGAAGGAAGAAAATTTATGTCCATAAGGAAAAACATTCCTATCTCTTTTTCAAGTAAATTGGTAATTTGATTCATTGCTACGTTATATCCAAATTGATAGGGTCTAATTTTCCTAGCAAATGAATTAGCTATAATTCCTCCTACAGGTAATTTTAAATCATATAAGTTACTATCTCCTTTTAATTGAAATGGTAATTCATGAATATCAAAATAAATGTCTTTCTCTTTACCATCTTTTACACCTTTAATTTTCTTACCTTGATATATCATAGGTATATAAGTGTATGCAATTGTATTTAATTCGGGGTCTTTCCCAAACTTTTCAATTGTTGTGGTCTTTAATTTTTTAATATTATTTTCTTTGATAAACTCAGATAGTAATTCTTCTGTTACCATTGTCATATCAGGGATACCTCTTTCATCTTCATAGTAAAGAAATCCTACTAATTGGAATCCTCTCCAATATCCCTCAGTAACTTGATATGTATCGCTTCTTACATTAATATCTTCTCTTAATCCTACTGAGACATTATTTGCAAGAAATCCATTTCCTTCCTTATATCCTTCTATCCAATATGGTACAGTCTTATCTTGTCCTACTCCATCTACATAAGAAGCTTCTCCTAAAGGTTGTTGTAATGCATCTTGAAATTGTTCTGTTAAATCTAAAGTCTGCATACCTAAGGGTTCTCTAACTTCTTTAACAGGTCTTTTACTAGGGTTATTTAAGTTATATTTTTCCTCACCCTCTCTACTGCTACTAAATGTCTTAGTAAGTGCTATCTGTTGGTTATGTGTAAGTAAATGTCCATATTTTTGAATGATGTCTGATGCAGATAATCTAAATACTCTACCTACATATTCTCCATCTTGAGGATATTTAATATCTAAATCCTGTGAAAAGAAAGTTTCCTCTACTCTCCAATGTTCAGGTTGATAATTATCATAACCTAATCTATAATGTCTAAAGTATCTTCCTGTAAGTAAGTAATCTTTAAGTTCTTCTTTTTCTAATAATCCTAAAGAGAATTTTTTTCTATCTCCTTCCCAAACATGTTCTGCCCATTCTACAATTCTTACTTTAAAGTTCTTATTAAGTTGTCTCTGCCTTTCTGCAGGTGGAATTATTTTAGCTTTCTCTTGTTCAAGAGCTTGCATGTATTGTTGTTGTTCTTCTTCTGATTTAAAATCTGTTTTATCAATAGGAAAACCATCTCTAGCAAGAGTGGTTTTTATTTCCATATCAAAAGTTTGTTGTATGTATTTTTGTAATTCTTGATTTTTACTTCTTGAGTATTCATTTTGAGCAAACTCATCTAATGAGTCAATTCTTATCTTGTCCTGATGGTTATCATATTCTCCAATAATTTGGTTTATGATAATTCCCATCAAATCAAAGTGCTTTATATATGATGGTAAATCTATTTCATTTCTTAGTTGTACAATATCCCTAGTTATTTCAGGAACAGGTTGATAGTCAGCATGTACTACTCTACCTTCTACCATTCTATAATAATCCCTAAACTCTATATTTTCAGAAACTTGAGATACTCCAATTTCTTCAAGTCTATCCATATTTTCTTTTTCCCATTCAGGAGTCTTCCTGTATTTAGGAATAGTTTGTAATGGTAGTCCTGCTGAAGGGGATGAGTTACCTACTCCATTATAATAAGCATATGTACTGTTTAACATTCTCTAAGTTTAAGATGCAAAATTAACTTATTTTTAACTAAAATCAAAATAGGTAAACTATTAGCGTGAAAAGAAACCTCCTCCTGATGAACCAAATAAACCTCCACCACTTCTTTTTGCAGGTCTTTGTGCATCTTCAATTTCAGGTTTAGCTAATTTAGCTGATATATATTGTGAGGTTAAATATAAATCATACATTAAACAACTTCCAAAAGAACGAAGTCTATCGAAGTTACCATCTTTTGCATAACCTATTATCTCATTTAAAATACCTATATCATCTATCCTCTCTACTCCTAGTTGTACTTTTATATTACCCTCTTCATCTTCATACTCAATTATTTCATGACAATAATCTAAAAGTCTCCCCATCATAAATTTTACATTGGCTTCCGTTGGTTGCCAACCATATTTTCTTCTGTTAGAGGTATTAAAACTATACTCAGTTCCTGGGTCAAAGCCCTGTACAAGCCACCTGTCAGATAAATGTACTCCATCTAAATAATCCTTAAACTTAGTATCAGCGTTCTCCATATAACACCTAGCATTATACATTTCAAGTAAGAATAGACCTTGTTCATGAAACTTTTTATGTGGGTCAGGTCTAGCATTATAAATAGCTACTACTTTGTTAGAAGACTCATCCATTAAATTTCTCTTATATATACAAAAACTTCCTAGGGAGTCTCCATCGGATTCCTCTAAATTATAATCATCCAATCCTGCTATATAAAGTAAGTAGGAATCTCCAACCCTATCATGTGGTCTTTCATATATAATTATAGGTGCATCTGTAAAGCCTCCTTGAAACGGAAATTCGGGTAATTCTTTTTCACTTGCATCTAGGGTTTTTATTTTACCTGATTGACTTTTAAAAAGAACAACTTGTTCTCCTGTAATTTTATTATCTTCTAAATATTTCTTTTTCTTTTGTGCCTCTTCTGTTGGAAATTTATTACTATCTCCTGACATAAAAGTATCTTCAGGGTCTCTTGGATATTGTACCTTTCTTTGTTGTACTACTAATTTAGCATTCTTAGATTTATCTTTTTTTGCCTCTGCAATTTTATCATCTAAGTATTTATTATTTTTATTCCAATTGGTTACATGTATTTTTATCTTATCAAATTCTTCTGCATCATTATTTATCCATTCTCCAAAAGGTTTTTCTTCTTTTATAAATCCTTTTTCATAAGCCATCTGACCTGGAAAGAAGGTAGCATAAGTCCTTCTTTTCCACGTAATTTCATCAGGGTCTAAGTGATTTTCAAGTAAATCCCAATTCATTGGAAGTAAATCATATAACTCAGGATTACTAAGTACTCCTATAGCATCTGCTGAAAGATCCGCTTCTCCTCCCGTCCCGGCTAATACAGTGACACACTTAAATCCATATGGAGTTGCAAAAGAAGGTAACGCTGCAAGATATGCTTTCAAAAATGCATATTTACCAATCTCATCATATATAGATACAGATGGTGCACCCCCTGCAGTCTTTTGAGACTTAGATTTCTTTTGTCCTTCTTCTAAGTTTTGTACAATTAGAGATGAATATATAATTGGTGTAGAGGCATCTTCTTTAATACCAAATGTAGTCTCTCCTCCATTCTTACCATCCCAATTCTGTTTTATAGTATCTAACCTAAATGGAGCTTCAATGTGCGCCATAGAGGTCTGTATTTTACTTGTAAGTGCATTTAAATCCGAAGATGAACCACCTACTACTGTAGCATTAGAATAATATTTTGTAATAAGTTTCCAATGTGCTAAAGATGCTAAGATTACACTATTATGAGTAACTATAAAATCATTAGTCAAAAATTCCCTAGATTCATTATCTACTCTTATACATGTAGCATAATCATCTTCAATTCTTTTTATATTTATAATAGGTACTCTTTCTATTTTCCCCTTTCTATTTACATTATATCCATCTATTCTATTTAGTTTTCTCTGTAATTTAAATACAGGTTTATCTGTATACATTAATACCTTAGAATAACTATTTAACTCTCCATCTAATTTAACATAGTTTCCTTCACCTTCTTCTAGTTTTGCGTGTATACCTAAACTTCTAACTAACTCAAGTACATCTTTTGCTAATATTTTATTTGCATTAGTAAAGGATATATCAGAACCTCCTGAGTTTATTGTTCCATCTGAATCCATTAAACCTTGTAATACTTCTAATCTATATTCTTCATCGGATAGTAATACTTCAGTAGGTATATGTTTATTATTTACAACTTTTAATTCTTTTAAGTATTCAAATAGTTTATTTTTTAATCCACTTTTTCCTGCTATATATATTGTACTTGCTTTATTATCTATTTTTTTTTCATGTCTAGTTCTTAAATTTAATTTCTTGGCATAATTTTCTAAAAATATTTCAATTTCCTTATCTTCTGTTGTTATAGCTGTAGTTCTAGATGAACCATCTCCTAACCATAAACCAAGATAATAAGGGTCTATTTCTAATTTACTACCTGAATTATATTGTACTGTTTTATTTATTGGTAGAAAATACTTATATATTTTTGAAATTCTATTTTTAGTTTTTCTATTATAAAACCACCCATCATTCATTATTTCTTTTAATGGTAATGTTTTATATTTTTTAGCTTGATAATCATAAACAGTCCATAAATGTTCATCACAACAAACACTTTTTCTACCATCTGAAAGTTCTATTTCATATAAATTTACTTTCCCCTGTGGGTATACTCCTGTTATATTTGTAGGTAAACCATTTGAACCAAATATTTTATCTCCTTCTTTTGCTAATCCTATAGGTCTTATACTACCATCTGTATAGTATAGATTTTGGTCATTCCTTAATGCTTTTCCAAAACGCCTAGTTCCATATATAAGCATAGCTTTGGAATAGTAATTTGGATTATCTTTACTAATACATTCTTTTAGGTTTTCTGAAAAGAACCATTCATTATCTCTTAAATCAGGTTTTGCAGGAGATTCTGTACCATCTTTTTGTGGTATAGGTGTTCTAAAGAAATTAAGGTGGAAGTATAACCAAGGATGCACAAAAAATCCATTTATATTAATACCATGAATTATCTTGTTTAGTTCTTCTGACCAAAACTCTAATACTACAGGGTCTTGGTCAAAGAAATGTTTCTTATGATTCCATTGTGGTATATCCTTTGGATTCATATTTATAAACATCTCCTTAGACATCCTAACATTCCAATCTACAGATATTCCTTCCACTTTCTCTTTAATATCAAAGTATTTAGGAGAAGTTAAGGGTTCTTTCATTATTAAAGATGCTTTCTCATTTTTGAAGAAGGATACTTCTAAACTATCTACTGTAGCACCTATATTTAGGTTATCTAAATTATCTTGTATTTTAATCTTAGCACCAAATATTACGTCCTGAAATTTAATTTCCTGACTCTTTAATTCAATTTCTTTATCAGTTGTGGTTTCCTCAGTCAAGGTATCCATCTTGTATGCTAAATATAAATCACACTTTTTAATAAATATATTTATTATACTAACAGTTTCTTCAATAAATTTTTGAGTTTTAGGTAACCCTCTATCTCCTAATTTTTCTGTGGTTTTTATAAACGAACTAAGCCTACCAACAATTGATGTGGTAAGCTCTTGTTCTTGTTTAAATAACTTTGCTTTAGTGGCTTGGTCTGCACTAGCTAAGGCAGTAAGACTATCTGTGATTTCTTCTTGCTTCTCTTCTAGTTCCTTTCCATCTAAAGTTTTGGATATTTGTATTAGTTGGTTTTTTAGGGCTTCAACTTCTTGTTTATTTTTATCTAATGCATTCCAATTATTAGATTCTATAAACGATTTATTTCTGTTAAAATATTCTGAGTGTTGCCTAATAAATTTATCTACATATACTGACATTTATTTTAATATTTTTTCTAACTCATCTTGAACTCTTTCAAACAATCCTTGTTCTTCAAATAGTTTCTTTTGTTCTGTAATGTAGCCTTTGTGAATTTCTTGAAATTTTCCCTTTTCTATAATAAATACTTGTGATGAAATTTTATCTCTAAGATATTCATATGATTTTTCTATCTCTTCATCTAACTCTTCTGCATCAGGTATTTCTTTATAAAGTCTTAGGTAATTAACAAATCTTGTACCCAAAATCTCCACATCCTTTTTATGGAATCCATCTACAAGAAAAATGTCAAAAGAAAAGTTCTTAACCTCAGGGTCAGATTTATCCTCTTTATAGGTTTCTTTAAGTTCTTCTACAAGTTCTTTTTTCTTCTTGTTACCTTCATTAACCTTCTCTACATAATCTCTGTATTCATTAAAGGCTCTTGTAACTTTT
>Ga0136596_1000615_pt1 | contig 17728 bp, 17 predicted proteins | sample AntRauTorcE11897_FD_101387 | JGI IMG/M metagenome (GOLD analysis project Ga0136596, IMG submission 101387) | Saline lake microbial communities from Rauer Islands, Antarctica - Metagenome Torckler E11 #897 | ecosystem: Environmental > Aquatic > Non-marine Saline and Alkaline > Saline | place... | reverse complement strand
CATTTCATTTCATTCACAATGGCAAATCGACATGTCTCACGCTCAGTAGTAATGCAAACCCTCTTTGAGTGGGATTTTCGTGGGCAGTCGTATACGCCACCAGAGCTAAAATCAGCCCTCGAGCGCAACGCCCATGAGTTCGCTCCTGGTCTTGAGGATTACAGTTATATTTATACCTTGATTGATGGAGTGGTTGAGAAGATTACTGAGCTTAACGATGTGATCATATCGGCGGCGCCACACTGGCCGCTGGAGAAAATTGCTCCGGTTGACCGCAATATATTACGCATTGGTCTATACGAACTTTTGTACGGCGACCGGGCCAGTGTACCACCAAAGGTGGCCATCAATGAGGCGATTGAGCTAGCTAAAGGCTTCGGCGGTGATTCCAGTGGGTCCTTTGTTAATGGTGTAATCGGTGCTGTCTATAAGGAAATTGGCGAGCCTGGGAAGGAACAGACCTCCAGCTCTAATATTAAAGACATTCCCTATGATGAAATGCCGATTGAGCGGCTGGGTGGAGCCGTCGTATACGCCCACAGCGAGGCCGGTATTGAGTTGGCGTTGGTGCATGATGTCTTTGGTCACTGGACCCTTTCTAAAGGACACATCGCCGGCGAGGACCCCGAGGAAGAAATAAAGCAGGAGATCGAGGAAGAAATTGGACTTTCCATTGAAATTAAAGAAAAACTGGGGCAAAATGAGTACGTTGCAGCTGACCCAGAGAAAGGGAAGGTGCGCAAGCAGGTGACTTACTACCTGGCTTCTGCCGATTACGGAGCACTCGAGCTACCGGCTGATAAAGGTGGGCTTGACGACGCGCAGTGGTTTCCGCTTCCGGACATTGTTGATCTCAATTTTTACGATGACATTATGCCGATCGTAACTGATGCTATTGAATTTCTCTTAGAAAATAATCAATCTCGTAATGAATAATTTGTTATATGCATAAAGATTTAGCGAAATTTGAGTCCTCAATCGGTATTACCTTCAGCAACAAAGAGTTGCTTCAGCGGGCCTTCACGCATCGTTCCTACTTAAATGAACATCCGGACGAAGATATTCTTCACAACGAACGGCTCGAGTTTCTCGGCGATGCCATATTGGAGTTAGTTGTGACGGATTATCTTTTCTCTAAATTTCCCGATCGACCGGAGGGAGATCTAACGGCAATCAGGGCTGCCTTGGTTAATACGGTCTCAATTTCTCAGGCAGCGGCTAAGCTAGAAGCCGGTTCGTACCTACGTCTTTCTAAGGGTGAGGCTAAGGATACCGGCCGTGGCCGGCAATTTATCCTGGCGAACACCTACGAAGCGATTATCGGAGCTATTTATCTTGATCAAGGATATGAGCCGGCCGACACATTCATTACTGACACGCTCCTTACCGCTACTGACGAGCTGGTGGCAGATAATAGCTGGCGGGATGCCAAAAGTATTTTTCAGGAGACCGCTCAGGAACACGTCTCAGTTACGCCAACCTACGAAACTTTAGAGGAGTCAGGCCCAGATCACGATAAGGATTTTCTGGTCGGCGTATTTCTTGGAGCGAAGCAGGTAGCAACCGGTACCGGAAAGAGTAAGCAGGAGGCCCAGAGCTCTGCGGCTGAGGCAGCCCTAGAAGCCAAAGGTTGGAGCTAAAATTCAGGGTGTACGTGTTATAATGTGACCATTCTAATAGATACCTTACCCAATATTTTTTCGAGAATAGCGGGTGCCTAAAACTAATTTTTTGATTTTTGCATGCTGAAATCCTTAGAAATAAACGGCTTTAAATCATTTTCAAATAAGAGCCAGCTAGCCTTCGATGCCCCAATATCAGCCATTGTTGGCCCGAATGGTTCTGGTAAATCAAATGCAGCCGAAGCCTTTCGCTTTGTGCTTGGTGAACAGTCGCTCAAGGCGCTACGCGCTCGCCATAGTGATGAGCTTCTTTTCAATGGTGGTATTGATGGAAGCCGGCGTAACCGTGCCCACGTTAAGGCAGTGTTTGATAACTCTAATGATCTCCTCGATATTGAGTACGAGGAAGTGGTGGTCGAGCGAATTATTCAGCGCGGTGATGCAAGTACGTACCGCATCAATGGTAGTCAGGTACGCCTCAAAGACGTAATCGATCTTCTTAGTGACGCTAATATTGGCACTTCTCGCCATCACATCATTTCTCAGGGTGAGGCTGATCGAATTTTGAATGTTCATGAAAAGGATCGTAAAAGCATTATTGAAGATGCGCTTGGTTTGCGTCGATTTTACCGACGACGACGTGAAGCTGTCAGAAAGCTTGAGAAAACAGAGGAGAATTTGCATCAGGTTAGTAGCCGTCGACGAGATCTACTGCCAGAATTAAAATTCCTTGACCGTCAGAAAAAACGGATTGATGAAACTAAGAAGCTACGCCAAGAATTAACTGGTAAGTATCAAAAATTTTTCAAGCGCGAATCGATTTTACATACCTACCGGCAGAAAATGCTGAATGAAAAACTCACAGAACTGAAACAAAAAAAGACAAAGCTATCTACTGCCATCAAGAATCTAAATATCATAGTAGATGAAGCCGAGACAGAGACTAAAAATACTAGTGCTGAAGATAAAATTACCAGAATGAAGCATGAGTTGCAAGCAGTTGAAAAAGACCTGCAGGCCACCGCTGCAGCCTGCGGTAATGCTGCCGGCCGGCTTGAGACCTTGCGTGAGCAACTCAAGCGTCAGAAGGAAAGAGAGCCTCGCATTGGTATTAAAAACAGCTTGTTCATTGAACACAAAAAAGCTTTTACCGATTTACTGACTAGGTCAGATACTGCCGAAAGTAGTTCAGCGAAATTAAATTTATTCCCAAAGTTTCGTCAATCAATCAAGGCTTTTCTTAGTGATATTACTGAGTCAGCGGTATCAAAGAATGAAGATTACGAAAGTGATATTACCGATCTTGAAGATAAAAAAGCCAAACTGATAAAAAAGAAAGGGGAACTAGAGAAGCAAAAACAATTACTGGAAAAAGAAGTAGACCAAGCAGAAGAAAGCCAGCAAAAAGAACAAAGTCAGAGGCACGAAGCAGAAAAGGAGCTCGTTGAGCTAAAGAGCAAGTACGAAAATGTTATTGCTGAAGAAAATCGCACTGAAGAAAAGCAGGCTGGTTTGGTTCGGCGTCGGGAGCAAATTACCGATGAACAGGCAGAGGCGAGAATTCTTTGTGGTCAGAAGGCTCTCGAAACCAACGAAACTCCACTCGTAGATGCTCGTGGAAAAGAGGTTTCAAAGGCTGAGCTTATTGATGGTGCTAGTAGTCAATCTAAGCGTGAGTTTTATCGTCAGCTAGAACGCCTAAAGATTAAGCTTGAAGACACCCGTGTCAGTGACCAAAAAGAAGTACTGCAGGAGTATGAGCGTGTCCAGTCACAGGTAGACTTTCTCGAAACGGAAGTTGAGGACTTACGATCCTCCAAAAACTCTCTCTTGGAATTAATTGCGGATATTGAGGATACTGTCGCTAAAAAATTTGACGAAGGAATTGAATCCATTAACGATGCTTTTGGAGAGTTTTTCACTACGATGTTTGGCGGGGGAAGTGCGAAGCTTTTCATCACCAAGCACCCTAAGGGAAAAAAGCCGCGAGTTGAAACCCTAGTTGAATCCCTTGATGAGACAGAGCGGGGCGTGGCGATTACCGTACAGCTTCCCAACAAAAAAATCCGGGGTTTAGGTGTGTTATCGGGCGGCGAGAGATCACTGGTATCAATTGCGCTTCTGTTCGCTCTTTCTCAAATTAACCCGCCGCCGTTTGTTGTTTTGGATGAAGCTGACGCTGCCCTTGATGAAGCTAACTCACGCCGGTTTGGGGACATGATTGACCGGCTCTCAAATCGTTCGCAATTAATCATCATTACCCATAATCGCGAGACTATGAGTCGGGCCGATGTCCTGTATGGTGTTACTATGGATCAAGCTGGTGGTTCGCGGCTTTTATCACTTAATTTTTCTGAGGCTGTTGATACAGTCAAGTCATAATCTATGAATAAAAACGACAAGAAAACTATTAATAAACCGAGCAAGAAAGTAGCCAAAGACCCGCTGCGAATCGAGGATCTGGATAAAGACTTACGCGATCGAATCCATGTGGTTCGGCGTGAGTTTATTCGTGGTCTTAACTTCGTGCGCCAGCATCCACGAAGCGTAACTTTTTTTGGTTCCGCTCGACTACCTGAAGAAAATCAGCATTACCAGAAGGCTCAGGAAGTGGCAGAGGCACTGGCAGAGGTTGGCATTGATGTGCTTACCGGCGGCGGACCCGGCATTATGGAGGCGGCCAATCGTGGAGCCAGCCAGACTACTGGTAGTGAAACCGGTCAGTCACTAGGATTGAATATCACCCTTCCCGAGGAGCAGGTCTTGAATCCATATGTAGAGGATAACGAGTCATTTCACTACTTTTTTGCACGTAAGGTTGCTCTCACTTTCTCAGCTGAGGCCTATCTCTTTTTCCCGGGTGGCTTTGGCACCCTGGATGAGTTTTTTGAGATACTAACACTGGTACAAACCAATAAAATTGTCACGGTGCCGATTATCTTAGTCGGTAGTGAGTTCTGGAAACCTTTAAACACATTCATTCAAGAGACTCTGCTTCAAGAGTTTGAAACTATTAGCCATAATGATATGGATCTGTACTTTATCACTGATGATACTGAAGAAATTATCGACATTGTAAAAAATGCTCCACTTCGATCAGAGGACTAGAATATAAATCTTATGTATGTTTAATGGTAAAAAATAATCAAAAGAGACCTGAGGGAGCTTTTACCTTGATAGAATTACTTGTAGTTATCTCGATCATTTCGCTTCTTTCATCCGTTGTTCTCTCCAGTCTCGGAGGCGCTCGCGAAGATGCCAGGCAAAGCGCTGCTATGGCGGAGCTCGACTCACTACGCACCGGCATAGAACTAATGCTCAATGATACCGGTAAGTGGCCTAATGGTTGCCCAACCGGACAGATAAGTAACCCAGAAGTAAATTTAAATAATGCCCAAGCTGGGTTACTCGAAGTTCCTGCTGCTGCCGATCAAGGAGGTGGATGTATCTGGACCAGTGATGATGTGGCGGAGTGGAATGGTCCGTATGTAAACAGCAACGACCTTTTAGATGGGTGGGATCGGCCATATCGGTTTGACCCTGACTTTTATCCGTACAGAAACTGTAGTACAAAGGCAGATGAACCTGGTATCGTAGCCATTTTTTCATACGGTCCTGCTGAAGTAATAGATGGGTATGGGTGCAATACAGTTTTTCTCAATCTGTACTAAAGAATATCTTACTGCTACTGAAAATTATACAGGCAACACGTCGACAAACTTTTTCTTGACGGTAGAGCCATCAAATTTCGTACGATTCTTCTGGCGGAAACGAACAGTCCCGGTCTTGCGAGCAAAAAGTGTGTGATCACTACCGGTGTCGACATTCTTTCCGGCCATGATCTTAGTACCGCGCTGGCGGACGATAATAGAACCCACTTTAGCTTGTGAGCCATCAGATAATTTAACCCCGAGATACTGAGGGTTTGAGTCGCGTAAGTTTGAAGCTGTACCGGCTGATTTTGTTGTTGCCATAGATGATCGTAGTGTATTATTTACGTATGACTAGTATACACAAGGCAGGCAGCTATATCAAGCAGAAGCTTGGCTATATTCCATTTGATATCCTTCTGGCCTTACTAATTTGTCTGGTTGGCTTCAGCGCCTTTGCACTTGGCTGGATTGCCAGAGCGCAGTATCAAACACCGCCCGTTGAGGTGTATAAGCTATCCTTTCCAACTGACGGGGCAGCCAGTGTCCTGGTCGGATCACGTAATTCAGACAAAGTGCACTACCGCTGGTGTGGCGGAGCCGAGCGGATTAATCCAGAAAATAGGCGCTACTTCAGTAGCTTAGGAGCAGCCAAAGCAGCCGGCTACCAGCCGGCGGAAAATTGCCCGGGGCTGGAGGCGCTGACTCATCCGTAACTAGTTACTTGACAAGTACTATATATATAGTATCATATGAAAAATGATAGACAGTATAAAACAGGGGAGTGTGGTACTACTGCGCGCAGTCATTAAGGCTGCGACCGGCTTTATTATTGTTCCAATGGGACTGTTTGTGAACGCGGCCCAGGACGGATTCGAAGCCGCCGGTTTAACCGTTAAATTTTTTACTGGAATTTTGCTGATCCCGATGGTGGGCTTTTTACTCATCGCCGCACCATGGTGGGAGGATTTTGATATTGTTGACTAGAGCTAAATAGTACTTAGATATAATTTAATCTTCTTTGAGATCATCACCATGGAACTGACTATGAATATCACGCAGCTGCTTGTCCGTAACGTGAGTATATATCTGCGTAGCGGTGATACTACGATGGCCTAAAAATTCCTGGAGAATGCGAATGTCAACGCCTTTTCTCAGCAGGTCAGTGGCAAAGGAATGACGCAAGACATGAGGAGTAGTATTTTTAGGCAAGCCAACGGAGACTGCGTAGCGCTTGACTCGCTTCTGAATAGAGCGACTGCTAAGCCGGCGGTCTGCATCACGAGGGGCCCGATAGTTAATAAATAATGGCTCTAAATCATCCGAGCGGTCACTAAGATAACGTCTGAGCCACTTCAGGGCGCGGGCAGAGAAGTAAACTGTGCGCGTTTTTTGGCCCTTACCGGTGATGCTTAACTCAAGTTCGTCTTTATCTAGTGAATCCTGGACCTGTTTTTTATCGAGCGCCACTAGCTCAGAAATGCGCAGACCGGTGGAGAAAAATGTCTCCAGAATTGCCCGATCGCGCAAGCCACTTTTGGTACTTGCATCCGGCGCGGTAAATAACTGCTTAAGTTGCTTAATTGTCAAGTTGCGGACTTCATCACCGGTATCATCCTTTGGCAAGCTAATCTTATCAGCGGGCAGGGAAGTGATGTCTCGAGTGGCAAAGAAACGCAGAAGACTACGTAGACCAATCAGGTAGTACTGCTGGGTACTGCGTTTGAGACCACCACCACCACCGGCTCGGCGAGCTAAAAAAATACGATAGCTCCAGACATGATCCTCGGTTAACTCATGTGGTTTGAGCTTAGCTAAATCATTACTGGCCAACCAGTCGAAAAACCGCTGAAGAAAACGAGCGTAATTTTCCTGCGTTGTTGATGCCAGACCCTTCTCGACATCGATCCAGTCGAGGTAGTCAGGGAGGTGCTTTATTATAGGGGTAGAGCTTTTCCTCATAGTTGTTGTTCGATTAGTCTATACCGGCAGTCCACGTCTGTGATTGAATGGTCTTATTCATTGTAGCCGGCAGCGTCGACTTGACACAACCGAAACTCCCCTTTATGTTCGGTTAAGTTAAATTATGCGAACCTTATACACACGAGTACTAACACAGCCTCACACCACTTCCAACCACCCCACACTGCAATCAACCAAGGGAATTTCTTATTATCATTTCCTATCCTAGAGCTTTGAGAATTTACTACTTCTCTCTCTAACAATCAACTATCTACACTTCCGGAAGTTTGATCAACCCCTGCATATTTAGACTTACCTCCACACCTTGGTATTTTTCACCCGCAAGCTTCCGACAACGTCTCTTCTCGTGGGTTTTAGTATTTATAGGGCTAATTACAGCCTTATAGAGGTACATTTGTACCTCTTATTGCCAAACGTCGCTCTAAGAGCAAATAAGCGCCTTTGTCTTAAAATAAGGCTAATAATAGCGCTATTTTAGCTTATGCGGTATTCCCTGGTCATAATAACAGTAAAATCTGGCTGTGATGAACTGCCGACCGGCCGCAAAGTCAGAGTTTCTTTAAATGGCTGGAGCACGTAGATTTTGATGGCGCTCCAGGCTGAGGCTGCTGGCATTATAACGTACTGATCTAGCGGCCCCCGAAGATGACGCTGATAGATTTGGTTGGCTTCGAGTTTAAGCTCCGTAGTTTTTTCCTGAAGCGAAGCCCGGCTGAAATCATCACGAATATTTACCCCGCTAAAGATTAAAATTCCAATCACTATCAACACAATTGTGATGATCCGGATGAAGCCTTGCTCTTTTTGAATCTGCATAAGATTACTCAAGATAATCCATTGAATTAAGATAACTGTCAAGTGGTGCCACGGGAATGCGGGCGGCCGCACAGTTGGTGCGCTCTTTGACATCTCCAAGTGCTACCACCTGAACATCCTGAGCTACGTAGGTAGTTAGGTGCAGATGTGGGCCTGTACTATAGCCGGTGTTTCCGGAGTAGCCGATGCGATCTCCTTGAACGACGACAGTTCCGGCCGAGGTCGCCCGGCGCGACAAGTGGGCATATAACGTAGCGAGACCGTTATTATGGTCAACCAGTACCCACTTGCCGTACGAGTAGCAGCCGGCCACCGCATCGGTATTCCCGGTGGCTCGAACGGTTCCAGCAGCAACCGCCTTCACATCTGTGCCAACCGCTACCCCAAAATCAGTACCATTGTGAAAAGGGCGGCCATAAGCACCGGGATTACGCTTAGCAAACTCGGTACCGCCAAACTGCTGGGTAATGACCACCGGCGAGACTGGGTAGATGAATTGATTGGAACCGGTTGGCACCGCTGCACCACTGGCTTGGCTATTCAATTGCTGCTCAAACTGGCGCAGCTGCGCCTCAAATGCTTCCTTTTGAGCTCGTTTTTTGGCAATTAAATTTTGGTACTGACTCGCCTCCTGATCGGTAACAGCCAGAAGCTCCGCCTTTCCCTGCTGCTGGCTTTTTAGAATTGCCTGCTGGTCGGCGTATTCACCACGTAGCTCCGCTAGCTGCGATCGACGCTCCTCCGCTGCCTGACGGCGAGCTCTCAAGCGAGCCCGATCTTTCTCTAATCTCTCGAGTTGCTCTTGTACTTCGGCTTGAATCTGCCCGAGCTGATCAGCCTTTCCCCAGGCTTCAGCTAAGGAGTCGGCCGATAGTAACGTCTCCACAAGTGTCTGATTACCACTACGCTGGAGCACCTTAATTGTTTTAGCAATTGTGCGCCGACTGCGCTTCATACCCTCCTCAAGATCATTAATATTAGTATTTAGACTACTGATACTTCCCTGAACTCCTTGAATTGTCGCCTGGGTTTCGTTAACTTTTCCAGTAATATTTCGCACCGAACTATCAAGACTAGAGACAGCTTCCTGGAGGGTGGCCTGCTCATTCTTGGTGTCTTCCAGCTCTCCCTCGTACTCCTGAATCTCTTCTTTGAGGATATTAATCTGTTCACTGCGATCCTCGATCTGATCCTCCAAATCATCACTGGACTGCCCCCAGGCGCTCGCCGGTAGCAGTACCAGAGTGAAAATAACGCTTAGTATCGTTAGTTTTAGTTGCTTATGCTTCATTAGAAAGTTTATCGATCGCCGTCTCCAGCCGCGCGAGAACCTCCGATTTACCGAGAGCGCTAGCAATCATAAATGGGCCCGGCGACTGCTTCTGGCCGCTTAAGGCAAAGCGCATCGGCCAGAGAACGTTCCCACGACCAATCTCACCAGCGTACTCCCAAACGGCTTCCTTCACTGTTTCAGCGCTAAAGCTATCCTCAAGCTGGCTAACGTTATCGTGCACCGCCCTTAAGTACGCGGCAGTATCGGCCGGTTCGTCCTCCTTCCACCTAAGATCAGCCGAGCCGTAATCAGGAGCCTCGAACAAAAACTCGAGCTCTCCGGCCTCAGCCATCTCGGTGACATCCGCAAATACCTCGACACGTTCACGAAAAATCGGCAGAGCCTGACGCAGACGCTTGAGATCATACTGTGGTAGCTTCTTGATATCGGCCGGAATGAAGGCACGTACCTGATCATAAAAGGCCTCCTCGGACAGCTCCAGAACATGTTGGCGGTTTACCCAATGCAATTTCTCATCACTAAAGGTGGCCGGGCTTTTTTGTACTCGATCAATGGTAAAATCCGCGATTAGCTGCTCTGGTGTAAATACTTCCTGCTCATCACTAGGGTGCCAGCCCAGGAGCGCTAAGTAGTTAATCATGCCGGCAGGCAGTACTCCCCGGCCCTGAAACTTCATTAGGTCAGTGGCTCCGTGGCGCTTGGAAAGTTTCTTGCCATCATCACCCAGAATGAGCGGAATGTGTGCGTAGGTCGGAGCCGCCGCCTCCATTGCCTCCAGAAGTAAAAGCTGGCGTGGTGTGTTGGCAATATGCTCATCACCACGAATCACGTGAGTAATTCCCATCTCATAGTCATCGACCACCACAGCCAAGTGATAGAGTGGCTCGTCAATACTTTTAGCAATCACAAAATCTCCCAAATCAGTGGTGTCGACTGAAATACTGCCACGAATCTCATCACTAAATTCAATCGTCTTGTTGGGATTTTTAAAGCGAATCACTTCATCGCGATCACCCTCTGTAGCTGACTCATCTGAGAGGTAAGCACTCCCGTCGGCCAACATTTTTTCCAGATACTGGCTGTAGATCTGCCGGCGCTCACTCTGCCAGTATGGGCCATCGTAATCTAAGCCCAGCCAGTCAAGTCCCGCAGCAATGTTATCGGCATACTGCTTTTTACTCCGTTCTCTATCAGTATCCTCGAACCGCAGTACAATCCGACCATTGTGATGCTTGGCAAAGAGCCAGTTGAAGAGAGCGGTGCGAGCGGCACCAACGTGAAAATTCCCTGTTGGGCTGGGCGGAAAGCGAGTAACTACTTTTTTATCAGTATCTTTATCAGACATAAGGGGTATTAATTATGAGCGCGGCCAAGATGGATAATCTCTTCAGCAATTATTTTCGCTGCATCAAGGCGAGCAAATCGAGCCGCGGCGGTAGCCATTTTTTCATATTTTTCTGGATTATCCATGATTTCTCTTAGCTCAGAAAGTAAAATATCATCACCAACATTGGCTTCATCTATAACTGTGGCTGCACCGGCTTGCGCATAAGCATAGGCATTTTTACGTTGGTGATCAGCGTGAGCAATCTCAAGCGGTATTAGAATACTTGGTACCGACCAGGCGGCAATCTCGAATATTGTCGAGCCGGCTCGAGAAATGACGATATCAGCCGCTCCGGCTGCCATCCGCAGCGCCGTCTCGTCGAGAAAACCAAATGGTTTGTAGCGAGCCTTGAGAGCTTGTTTATTTCGAGGTAATTCAGAAAAAAAGAAATCCGTGGTTTCCTTCACATTATTCAGGTTAGCCTCTCCTACCTGATGAATCACGTAGTAAGACTCCAGTAGCTCCGGTAGGGCTTCCAGCACAACGCTATTAATAATCTCAGCACCCTGAGAGCCACCAATAATAAAAATTACTGGAGTGTCTGGTTCCATTTCTAGATATTCGCGAGCACCGCTGGTGGCTGGATTAGCAATACTCTCTCGGATCGGATTACCAGTTAGCGCTACTTTGTCTTCAGGAAAGTAGTCAGCGGTCTGAGGAAAGGAAACGGCGACCTGGGCGGCAAATTTACCGGCCCAGCGATTTACTCGACCAGGTACACTATCGGATTCATGAATGAAGACCGGAATGCGCAGTAAGCGCGCGGCCACTAGTACGGGAAAGCTAACATATCCACCCTTGGCAAAAATAACATCCGGATAAATTGCAAATACCTTCCAGATGGCCTGCAACACTCCCCAGCCAGTTTTAAACAAATCTAGAATATTCCAGACTGAAAATCCCCTGCGCAGCTTACCGGCCTGGATGGAGCGGTAGCTGATTGCGTAGTCATCTAGAAGATTCTGGCGGTACGGATCCGGTGCCAAGTAGTAGAGCTCCGGGTCAGTTATCAGCTTCTCTTCCCTGGCCTGCTGGTAAATAGCATCCGCCACGGCAATCAAGGGGTAGAAATGGCCACCGGTGAAACCGCCAGTAAGAATTATCCGCATAGAAATATATCTGTTAGCATAAGCTTATAGTAGCATCTTTTTTAAGTTGACCGGGAAACATTTAGAATTATTCCGACCGAGGCCAAGGCAACAAAAAGAGCGGTACCGCCATGGCTAACAAAAATTAGCGGCAAGCCGGTCAAGGGCAAGATCCCAATCATCGCCGCAATATTAACAAAAGACTGAACCGCAATCAGGGTTACTAAACCAACCACAAGTAGCTGAGCAAAAGGATTCTTAGCATCAGCGGCAATCTTGTAACCACGCAGAGCAAAAGCAATAAAGAGAGCAATCAAAACCACGGAGCCAAAAAAGCCCCACTCCTCGGCAAAAATAGCAAAGATCGAATCTCCGACGGGTTCCGGTACAAAATTAAACTTCTGGATACTCTGCCCAAACCCTCGCCCAAACCACTTGCCTGATCCAACCGCTATTAGTGATTGCTTGATCTGATATCCGGCTCCGAGTGGGTCAGTGGCCGGATTAAGAAAGGTCAATAAACGCTCCTGTATATAGGGCCGGACGTACGCAAGCGAAGCAAGACCGGCTGCCCCGGTGGCTGCTAGCGCGGCAATGTGGGTCCAGCGAGCACCGGCGGCTATAAACATGGCTATCGCCGTCAGGCCAATCACCAAAACACTACCCGTATCTGGCTGCAGAAAAAGAATTCCTACTACCAAAGCAAGTATTAGCACAAACGGCAGTACGCCGTAGAGCCAGGTCTTGATCTTTTTTCCGGCGTAGGCACACCAGGCCGCAAAACAGATAACGAAACCGACCTTCAGAAGTTCAACCGGCTGAAATGAAAATGAACCGATCTCAATCCAGCGCGTAGCGCCGCCGTGTGAGTACCCAAAGCTAGGCACAAACACGAGCGCGGTGGCTCCTAAAGACAAGATGAAGAGCGGTAGAGCAAAGCGCTTCCAGTAGCTGTAGGGAATTCGGGAGAAAAGCCACAGCGCGCCGAGGCCACCCACCACGCCAAGTAAAAACTGCCGAGTGGCAATGGCCATCAGACTCAGTCCCTGCTGGGCGTATAAACCAAGCGAGGCCGAGATAAAAACAAATAACCCAACCACAACGAGCGTAATGGTGATCCCGAGAAAGAGCTTGTCCATTTCCTTAGTCTGCTTTGCCATACTACAAGCTTAGTAAGGCAATAATGGTGCCACTGATTGCACAGACAATGCTAACTACCCAGTAGCGCATCGTGACTTTGGCTCCGGACCAGCCTATCGCCTCAAAGTGATGGTGAAGCGGCGCTACTTGAAACACTTTCTTTCCACGAAATTTTACCGACAGAAGCTGGATAATATTAGAGGCTGTTGTTGCCACCAGAGGAAACCCAATAATCAGCAGTACCAGTACCTGGTCAGTTAAAAAGGCAATGACGGCCAGCGTAGTTGTAAGCGCCATCGTACCGGTCTCTGTCATGTAAAAGCGGGCCGGCGGAATATTAAACCAGAGAAAGGCTAAAATTCCGCCAACAATCACGAAGCAAAGCGTGGCTAAGTTAACCAGACCACTAGCGAAAGCAATGATGCCGTAGGCGGTAAAGCTGGTTGCAAACACGCCTCCAGATAAGCCATCAATACCGTCAATAATTCCGGTTGAGTAAACGGCTAGCATGACAATAATGAAAAATGGGATAAATAGCCACCCCAGCGGTAGGCTGCCGAGTAAAGGAACGAAGACGCTACTGACGCCGAGCTTCGCGTAAAACCACCAGGCCCCGATTGCTCCCATAACTCCAACAATTGCTAAACGTTTCTTTAGGGATAAACCGCCAGCCAGGTAGCTATCTGCCCCAGAAATTTCAAACCAGTCATCAATCAGACCGATCCCGGCGCCGGCCAGTAAGGTAAAGAGCGGCAGCCAGGTTTCCGATCGGCTAAAGAAGTTAAGTCGCTCACCCCAGTAGCCATCAAAGGTACTGATAACAGTAAAAAGCGCTGTGGTAAGCAGTACGGCAATCCAGATGATGGCTCCGCCCATTCGCGGTGTCCCCACCTCCTTATCCTTATGTAATTTATTAAATATTTTTGCCTCGCGTCCATCCGGAGTAATTTTTCCACTAGTGGGCTTCCACATCTCATTCTCATATAAAAAGTCGGTGATTGCTGGTGTAATCAACATACCAATGAAGAAGGCTACTACCGTCGGAGCAAAGATGGCAATGGTGTTAATTGTGGTTGGGTCAAGTGCTGGCATAGAGAAGATTTTATGGTTGAGTTTCAGCGCCGGCAGTTTGCTCTTGAGCCAGATACTGCTGGCTAGCTTCGTAAAGAGTCTTCATGTCCCCAAAGCGGCCCGCTTTTGTTGAGCCAAGCACGACAATGACAATCGGGCGCTCAAGCGCAAAGCCCATCACCAGATTACCACCGGCAAGTACAGTATAACCGGTTTTTGACCCAAGGATATTTTGAAACTGTGGAAGCCAGGTATTAGTATTGTTCGCCACGTAGCTCAAACCCTCCTTCGAGGTAAAGATTTTTCTTGACTGTGTGGTGGGAGTTAAGACTGCTTGATTAGTTTTAATTATATGGCTAAACAAACGAGCTACATCTTCCGCACTCCCGTAACCACCACTAATTAAGGTTTCATTCAAATCAAGACCGGATGGGTTAAAAAAATACGTTGTGGTGAGACCAAGCATCCGAGCGGTTTGATTCATCTGCTCTATAAATTCTTTAGCATAGCCATCAGCCGGATCTGCGCTCGCGGAAGCGGCGACGGCCCGGGCGGCATCGTTTGATGATTCAATAAGCATGAAAGAAATTAAGTCATAGATATTCCAGGTCTGGCCGGCGATCAAGCCACTGCTTCCCAGTGCTCGCAGGTGCTGTCGGCTAATCACCGTCGTTGGTTCCTTATCTTCACCACTTATCAAATCAGCTGCCACCAGCGCCGTCATCAGTTTCGTTAAGGATGCCAGCGGCTGTTCTTTATCGGGATTTTTAGCAAATAAGACTTGCTCGCGCTCAACATCCCAAACCACGGCCGACTCAGCTACAACAGAAACTGCAAATGGATCTGTAGGTATGGCCGGCGTTACGGCCGAGCTATCTTGACTACTGGTAGCAACCTCTTCTGTAGTTGAAGAGGTTGATGCAAAATCGTTCGAGCTCAATCTAGGAGTGACTACTTCCAGATTCTCTGATGAAGCGGTTGATAAATCATCGGTCGCTGTCGTTAAGGCAGCTAAAGCAGTTACAACCAGCAGGAGAGTGAATATAGATAGCATCCCCTGCCAGTAACGCTTGATAAACTGTTTTGCAGGCCGGAAAAAATTCATGATTATTCTTCATTTACCGCCTTATCAAGCTCGGACATAACAACGTCGCTCTCGGTAAACTGCTGTAATTTCTCGCGCGTATCACTGTAGTCTGGTAGAGCTTCACTCTCCGTAACACCGAGGTGAGCCAGTGCCTCAGGGCTAATACTGTACTTCGTTACTCCACCCGTTTGCTGTTTAGTTACCAGGCCGCGCATTGAGAGATTACGCAGCACGGCCCGAGAATTCACGCCGCGAATAAAGTCAATCTTTAACTTTTGTACGGGCGCTAGATAAGCAATTACGGCCAAAGCCTCTGATTGAGCTCGAGTTAAATCAGTATTAATCTCATCTTCTTTAAGAGAAGCAATTAAATTACTTAAATTCTCAGCAGTAACAAGCTGAGCAGTGTCATCATGAACAATCAAGGAGATTCCGTGATTCCCCAGCTGCTTCTTAAGCTCGTCGAGAGCCCCTTTTATCTCGCTCATGTCAACTCCAAAACGATTCGTCATATCTTTGAGGGCCACCGCCTCACCGGTGTAAAAAAGCCAGCCCTCAATTTTTGCTGTCAGTGATTCTGTCATATCTATTTTTTTCTGAAACATGATGAATGGTAATCTCATCAAAGATACCCTCCTGCTTCGCCTCAACTGCTCCAAGCCTTACTAACTCTAAAACAGCCACAAACAACACTACCTGATCACGCTTATTATCTGAGCGTCGTGCGGCCGAGAACGACAGCCGGCCAATCGATCGACAGCGTTCTTTCAGCCGGCTGATTTCATCCTTGAGCGATACCATTCTCTCGATCTGAGCAGTGGGTAGACTATCCTCAGGAAGTAACACTACTGCCCTCATGGCGCCCGCTGATAACTGGCTGGCTGTCAGACCGGATCCGGGAGCAAATATACCTTCACTCGGCAGTAGATCAGCCGGGGCTTTGCGAGGCCGAAACAACGGCTGCCGGCCAAAATTATCTATAAACTCTCGGCTCTGAGTCTTCATTAGTTTATAGGCACGCAGGCGATCCTCCAACTCATGAATTTCATTTTCTTCATCCTCGGTCACCTTCTCGGGAAGCAGTGACTTTGACTTTGCCAAAATCAGGGTTGACGCAATACCAACGAACTCAGTCTGGCTCTCCATCGTCTCCTGATGATTCTTAATGAACTCAATGTAATCAGCCGTTACTTTTGCCAACGATATGTCATTAATGTAAAGCTTCCGCTTCTCAATCAAAGAAAGCAGCGTATCCAGCGGACCTTCAAAGGAGCTGGATTGTACGACAAAATCGGTTTGCATGGGATGAGTATTACTCCTCGTCCTCCTCTAAATTAAGCTCAAGCCCGAGCTCTGAAAGCTGCTGGGGCGATAGGGCTGAGGGTGCCTGCATCATCGGGTCCTTCCCTTCCCCATTCTTGGGAAAGGCAATCACTTCGCGGATATTTGGCTCGCCGGCCAAAAGCATGGCAATGCGATCGATCCCAGGAGCAAAACCACCGTGGGGTGGCGTCCCGTAGGAGAAGGCCTCCAGCATGTGACCAAACCGCTCGGCCTGCTCCTCCTGACTGACTCCAAGCAGCTCGAAGACACGTTTCTGGATAGTTGGCTCATGAATACGAATCGAACCGCTAGACAGCTCGTATCCATTAAGAACGAGGTCGTAGGCATTGGCCCGAATACTGAGAAGCTCTTCAGGTGATAAGTCATCCTGTAAAAATTTTTCTTTATCTTCCTCTTTTACAGAACAAAACGGATGATGCATAGCGCCGATCGTGCCATCCTCTTTTTCTTCAAACATAGGGAAATCTACTACCCACGCGAAGGCTAGTTCATCGTCATCCTCCTTATCGCCGCGCAGATCCGGCTTGTCACTTCCGTGCTTCTCCATCGACTGCTCATAGGTCAGACGCGGAAACGGTTTTTCCTTAATTTTCTTCTCCGGGAATAACTCTTTTACAAGCTGTATAAACATGGCCTCAGTGAATTCGAGGACGTCCTCTTGATCTACAAAGGACATCTCATAGTCAAGCTGCGTAAATTCCGGCTGGCGATCGCCCCGGAGGTCCTCATCGCGCATACAGCGCGCCACCTGGAAATAGCGCTCAAACCCGGCGACCATCGTCAGCTGCTTAAACTGTTGGGGCGACTGCGGCAGTGCATAAAAATTTCCTTGATGAAGTCGGCTCGGTACCACGTACTCACGCGACCCCTCTGGGGTATCCTTCATCAGCATCGGCGTCTCGATCTCAATAAAATCAGCCTCGTGCATGTAATCGCGAAAGAAGCGGATAATCTGGTTGCGTAGGCGAATATTCTTCTGCAAGCGCGGCCGGCGCAGATCAAGGTATCGATACTTCATGCGAGTATCCTCATCAATTTCGTAGCCATCACCATAGATATCAAACGGCGGCGTCTCGGCTTTATTTAAAACCTCTATCTCCGTTACCAGCATTTCCAGATCGCCATTGGCTTCATCGCTGCTGATCATGTTCTCCGGACGCTCCTTCACCTCCCCGGTCACAGCTACCACCCACTCGGCCCGCAAGTCATCATGCGCTTCGTAGAGATCTCCTTTTACAACTGTCTG
>Ga0136596_1000614_pt1 | contig 17765 bp, 13 predicted proteins | sample AntRauTorcE11897_FD_101387 | JGI IMG/M metagenome (GOLD analysis project Ga0136596, IMG submission 101387) | Saline lake microbial communities from Rauer Islands, Antarctica - Metagenome Torckler E11 #897 | ecosystem: Environmental > Aquatic > Non-marine Saline and Alkaline > Saline | place... | reverse complement strand
CCAGTTCCGAAAGAAACTAACCATTCCAGATTTGATTACACGAGTAAAACTAACACTAGCTCTACGAAGCTTGCGCATCATACCTGATACCTGCCCTTCGCTTCGTCCTTAACTACACGGCCGTTCTTAATTGTCACTACCCTGCGATTTAGCGCGTTAACGATGTCCTGGTTGTGGGTGGTCAATAGTACGGTTGTGCCGTGTTTGTTGATTTTCTTCAGCAATTTAATGATATCCCAAGCATGCTTCGGATCGAGATTACCGGTCGGCTCGTCCGCGACTAGCACTTTCGGCTGCCGAACCAGTGCCCTGGCGATCGACACGCGCTGTCGCTCGCCACCACTCAATTGATGAGGAAAATTATCTTCTTTTCCTTTTAAACCAACTAGCTCAATTACGCGTGGCACATTATTCTTTATTCGGCCTTTGCTGGCTCCAGTAATTTCTAACGCAAACGCTACGTTCTCGGTCACAGTTTTAGTCGGCAACAATTTAAAATCCTGAAACACGGTGCCAATCCTGCGCCGCAAATACGGAATATCCTTTTTGCTCAGAGTGTCATAGTCGATGCCACCTACAATAATCTTGCCGCTGGTTGGTGCTTCTTCTCTGGTAAGTAGCTTTAGGAGTGTTGATTTTCCAGCGCCACTCGGGCCGATTACACAGACAAATTCTCTATCTTCAATATGAATATTAATCCGGCTTAGCGCCGCCTGATTTGTCCCGTAACTCTTGGTAACTCTATCAAGTAAAATCACACGTCAAGTTTAACATAAGTGCGATTTAGTCCTGAACATAGACGGCACATAGGTCTACCCCATATTTTCACGTAAATAAGCTTCTATAAACTGCCTTATATCGCCATTTAGCACGCCGTCTGTATCTGAAGTTTCCTGGCCGGTCCGTGTGTCTTTAACCTGTTTATATGGGTGTAAGACGTAATTTCGGATTTGATTACCCCATGCGGCGTCTGTATCGGGACCTCTTAGTTTATCAATCTGGTCTTGATGTTGTTCAATCTTTAGCTGAGCTAGCTTCGAACGCAACACTTTCATCGCCATTTGCTTGTTTTGTAATTGTGAACGTTCGTTCTGAATTGCGACCACTATGCCGGTCGGCTCATGGGTGATACGTACCGCAGAATCAGTAGTATTGACACTTTGACCGCCACGTCCACCCGCCCGATATACATCAACGCGCAAGTCAGCTTCGTCAACATCGACCTCGTCTGGTTCATCAATTTCCGGCACGACCTCCACCATCGCAAAGCTAGTCTGACGCAAATTATCGGCATTAAATGGGCTCAGTCTCACCAACCTGTGCACACCATGCTCACTCTGTAGTCGACCGTACGCCCAGTCGCCAACAATCCGGAAGCTGCTCCGTTTGATTCCTGCCTCTTCACCTTCACTTCGTTCGATTAGTTCACTTGAATAATCTGATTCAGACTCCACAAACCGCAGGTACATCCGCTCTAGCATCTGCGCCCAATCCTGAGCATCAGTCCCACCAGCGCCGGATTGAATTGAAATAATTGCATTGTGGTCGTCATATTCGCCGTTGAACTTCAGTGTAAAGCTCAATTGTTCATATTTTTGCTGAGCTTGCTGAAATTCACCCCCTAAGTCAGACTCATCTTCACCATCCGACAATAATTCAACGACTGTATCGATCTGGTCTTTTAACTCTAGCCACGGTTCGATTAGCCGAGCTAGCTTAGCCTCGTCTTGGGATACGCGCCGAGCATTGTCCTGATTTTGCCAAAAATCTATCGCTGCCATCTGCTGGCGGTAGCCCTTGAGCGTCTGCTGCTTCTGTTTGATATCTAACTTATCCAGCGCAGTGTCGACTTTGACTTGTAGTTGAGCGGCTTTGTCTTTCATTATGTCCAGTATAAACTACTACGCCCAATCAAAAAGCCCCCAGTTGCCTGGGGGCTTTTGACCTTAACTTTGAGCTAAGAGCGATCAGTCAGGTCTTACTTAGCCTTTAAGAATGTCGCGAAGGCTACGACGACTCTTAACAAAGCTTGTAACAGCCTGTCCAACAGCGCTAGTACCAGTAATCGCCATCAATGCTGATGCGACACCGGTGTTTGCGATAGACCCTGGTTTTCCAGGTTCTTCTGGAGTTTCAGGTTGAACGTTAACAACTAGCGCACAATTTTCGTCGCTAACAGTCTCTGTTTCACCATCAACATCAAACATAACTTCAACACTCACATCGTACTCTCCGTCTGTATCGAAGCTGTACGCTGCTTGTGGCTGATCAGTTACAAACGACTCTTCGCCGTCACCGAAGTCAAAGCTGTACTGCTTTACGCTCGCGCCGTTTTCGGCGGTAGTTTCAACAGTAAAGGTAACTTCTTCGTCGATCATTGGGCTGTTGTTATCAACAGATAGCTGATCACAACTAAACACAGGTTCTACCTGTTGTTCGACTTCACATGTGTCAACGCTAATTACAACGTTTGCCCAGTTTTCGAACTCGTTCATGCCTGCAGGTCGAACTGCAGCTCGGTTTGCAACTTCGTAGTCACCGCATTTCTCGAAAACATTTACGTCATCGATTTGTGCAGTAAACAATACATAGCCAACTGAGCCAGGCATGTAATCACCAACATTAATTCCGCCGCGGGTGATGTTATCGTTTTCGATATCTACACCGCTTGGGTAGTTAGTGTTCATCAGCTTGGTGCTGCCTTCCACGTAAGTGTGGTATTTTGGCAGATCATCACCTACCATAACGTCTTCAAGAATGGTGTTACCCATGTTCTCGAAACGAATTTGGTAGTCGACTTTCGATCCAGGCTTTACATCCTGAAGTCGAGTAGTCCATTCACCACCAGCGTTATCTCGCACAGTTTTGTTAACAGTTACAGTTGGTGCTTTTACGCGAGCCAGGATTGTAACAGTTGCTTCATATGCGAAACATGGGTTGTTCATTTCTTCTAGTACAACGCCGTCAGTAACGACATCGTCGCTGATTGACTCTGTAACGTAACAGTCACTTGGTGCCTGCTCCATCTCAGTTTGACAATCTACGTCGCCAGTTTTACCGGCTTTGTTGTAGCGGAACTCAGCGCTACCTTCGATGTAGTCGAGGTATGCGTGATCAAGCGTGGTGTTCACGGTTGCGCTACTAGAGACAGCATCAGCATTGTCAGCAGAAACTGTGCTCTTTACGACCTGTTCTTTGCCAGGTTCGGTTGGCAGTTCAATCTTCATTCGAAGATTTTCGCCATATTTTTCCGAGTTTGGATCTTCCATGTTGTGATACCAAACTTGGAGTTTTACGATCTCGTCAACTTTTGCGTCAGTTGAGTCTTCGTAGTTGTCTTCTTTCTGAGTTACGTTTAGTACGCCTGAATCGGTTTCAAGTCGGACATCACTTGCTGCTAGCAGGGTTGCTACTGGCAGTAACAGTGCTGCGATAACGAGCACAACTGTGCTTGCTTTTCGCGGAACGTAAGCCAGATATGATGTAAATTGTTTCAACATCGTATCTCCTTTATTTAATGGTTTATTCATTTTTTTCGGTTGCCTTCTTTTAATGTTAAAGTGCGTCGACTCATTTAGAGTCGGTCGTCTCATCAGATCATTACAAGCCACTGGATCGAAATATTAGTTTCAAAAATTTACATTTTTTAATGCAAATATGTAATTGAAAGGTTTTAGGCGCGGAGTGTATGAAGATCTTATAAAGATAAGATGGATGGGGTAAGCCATCACTCATATACTCCGGCCAGTGCGGATTACTATCAGAGCGCTATGCTCTATTGCACCATTGCCGAATGTCCAGTCCTGGGTCTTCGTCTGCTTAGACGAAAAGGTTGTCCAGGACCGGACGCGTGAACCGTATGTGAGCCGTTAAGTCAGGCACACTCACACATCAGCTGAAGCTGACACGGTTCTTCCTGTTGAGGAACGAGGGTGGCTAGAAGCCTCCCGGATCGCCCTCTTCTGCGGCTCCAGCATTGCTGCCATCGCCGTTCGTTCCGCCGTTTCCGTCATCAGACGCCACCGTGCCGGACTCTGTAGAGTCAGCGTCGTTGGTGGTGCCTTCAGAGGTCCCGTCGGACGGCGTTGAACCGTCGTAGTCAGGATTGTCTGGCGCAGACTCTGGTGGTTCGGAAACCACAGATTCTTCGCCGCCACCGCGATCGGAAGCGCCCTGCTCAGAATCTGACACTTCACACCCGTAGGTGGTTGATGTCTGACCGGAGGGGCACTCTTCATTGCGAGTCTCCTGGACTTCCTCGGCGTCGCCGGGTGTGTACCCGTCGGTGGTGCCGTGGTCGTCAGACTCTTCCCTGGGCTGTTGCTCAGGTCCGGAGTCAGAAGCTGCACAAAACTCACTGTCGAAGACCGGCTCGCCCTCGCCGTCCTTAAAGCACTTGGGCTCAGGCGTTGGCGTCGGCTCCGGTGAAGGAGTTGGCGTTGGCGTTGGCGTCGGCTCCGGTGAAGGAGTTGGCGTTGGCTCGGGCTCGGGCTCGGGCTCCGGTACGACACGCCACGGGTTGTGGCAATCGACCAGAACGCCTCCGTCGCGGGACAAGCCCTTGACGGTGCCATCGTCTTCAAAGACGAGAGCGCCGAGTGACACACGGATCTGACTCCGAGTGTCTAGGAACTCTTCACATCCACCACCGTTAGCGAAGCCGCGGGTGTTGATGATCGAGTCCTGCCTGAGAATCTCGAGGCCGGAGAGATCTTCCTCGACATCGGCCGAAGCCTTGTCGCGAATTTCCCCATCATTGAGATTGACGTTGACTGCCAGGATAAACCTGGTGTCCTCAGCTTCGTACTCGACGTGAACGTCAATGTCCTCGTCCCAGTCGAAACCGGGCACTGTGGACGTGACACACTCAGTGTAGGAATCATCCTCACTGAGTAGCTCATCGAGCTCGGTCCAAGAAGCAACAGTCTGACCCTCTCGCACCACGGGGGTACGGGAGTCGTCGTTGCTCTCAGTGCCAGAAAGCGGTTCATCAGGCGTGCTCGACTCGTCGTTACCGACGATCGGCAGCCCGGTGACCGGATCGACATCAGCCACAGCCGTGTCGTTGTCGTCCCCACTGCTGTCTGCAGCGGTCTCGTCTGCTGACGTGCCCACCAAGAAAAAGGTGGACAACACCAGCGCGAACAGCGCAAGGAATGTAATCCCTGCGTTGCGCAGATTGCTCTTCATGTCTACACCTCCTTGGTGTTGGGTAAGAAGAGACTTGTGCTCAGAATGAGCATCAGTGGGCTTGATGGAGTTGAACCATCCTAAGACTGGCCAAGCCAGTAAGCCCGATGCTTGATTTATACCCCTCAGACTTTACTGAGGCAGACGATTACTCGTCCTAATTGCTGTTTCGGAACCGTTCCTGAATGAACTGCCCGAGAGCAGAACCCAAGAACCAACCGAGCAGCGTCACACCACCAACGTAGATGACGGTCAGAACGACCATCACCCCGCCAGGCAGCTCGATCGAGCCTCCACCACCGGACACGAAGTCCGAAGTGTTGACCCCAATCCTGAAGAACAGGATTGTCACGAAGATCGCGATGGTCAGCCACAGCCACAACGGTGTGTCGTCGCCCGCGTCGTCGGAGTCACCCATGTCGGGGTCGTCCTCGTCGGTCGGCGGCACCGGCGGCGTGTCGTCAGAATCGTCCTCAGAGGTGTCACCCTCGTCGGAGTCATCATCCGGCGTGTCGTCAGAATCGTCCTCAGAGGTGTCACCCTCGTCGGAGTCATCATCCGGCTCGTCCGCACTGGGCGCGAGCTGTCCGTACTCTTCCATCAGAGAGTCCTCGTCGTCCTTGATGGACTGCAACGCCACATCGGCGCCGCGGAGAACATTCTTGCGCTCCTTCTTCTTCCCATCGAGCTCTTGCTCGATGTCCCGCTGCCTCTTATCGGAGGCGACGGCCAGCTTGCCGAGCGCAGCGCGTGCTGCGTCGGCTTCCTCTCGCACGTTGCGAGTGGACATAGTGCTTCCTTTCTCCCTGACTGGGGAGATCGACAAGATTTTCGGTCCTGTCTGCTAGACGAAATCGCCTAATCGGTTTCACCCGACTCTTTGTCCCCGAATTGGGATTCAGAACAGAAATTGCTGGATGAGCGAACTCACCCAGACGATTCTGCCCTGAATATGAAAAGAAACTTCAACATTAGCAATAATGCTATTCTCTTTTGCTTAACGCATTAGAGAATATTGTAGTAATCCTAAACTGCTCTTACTTATTAGGTAAAGCGAACTCTACCTGAAGAGCAGAAATATGGAGCGAGTGAATATCTATAAGACATAAGATGAACGTTTTGCGGCGAACATAATATGTCAGATGACACTCGCACCATAGTTCTGCCCTTCTCGTTTTATTCAAACGAAGAAGTTTTGCAGATTTTTGCGGCTTAGTATGCGAATAAATTTCAAGGCAGATAGCTGAAATTCGAAGAAGACGTACAAAAGTACGACGCCTGAGAATTTACAGCTAATCTAACAAAGAAATTTGCCACAAACAATGAGAGGCATTGCCGGCTATGCCAGCAAACAGTCTCATTGCGACACTAATCGCAAAATGGATTGTAATGATCTGATGATGTTAACGTCCCTTATCGCCCTGCCATTCCAGTTGGGGTCTAAAAAAACAAAAACTGCTCGCAAACCTCTGGCATATGCCAGAAACGAACAGTAAATTATTAATCTTCCCCACCGCATGGGAACGGATGTGTCTTCCACCTCACATCTGCCGCAAAACGATGACATGCATAACTATACATTCAAATCATAAATTTGTCAATGTTTTTGTGCATATGGCAAGCATGTTCTGTCATAAGCACAATAACTACTGTTAATTACAGGAACAATCTAGTGTATTCATGTAATAAAGAGTTAATAATGTCTAAGATATGTCGCTGGCTTCGACGCCCGCTCGTTCAAGTATTTCTTGAGTGATATCAAATGTGTCGCCTTGTTGCACTATATCGAGTTGTCCATACTCTTCCTGCATAGCATTTACTATTTGTGACACCACTGTCTGTCTATCATCAGCATCTGCTAGAAAATCTCCACTATTAATTGCTCTCTCGACTTGATCCCAGACGTTGCCGTTACCAGCTTCATTAGTAGGGATCGAGATTGTTGTCACAACGTTTTTATCATTTGCTGTGTTTTTTTCTTCTGCTGTAGCGTCAGAATCTACAATACCTAACCCCGTCACAGCAACGCCACTCTCTTCAGATTCTTGTAGGAAATTATCTTCGTCTACTTCTTGTGTGGTAGCTACTGGTGCTTCGGTATCTACTGTTTCCTGAGAAGCTCCAATTCCTCCAAATATAGCAGTAATAGCTGTAACTGCAGCTATACCTAGCCCTACTCGATTACGAATGCGCTTAAATATACTCTTATTTGTTTCTTCTTCTGTGTCCTGAGGTTCTAGATTACGTTGTACAGGAACTGCATCATCAGTATCAGCTTCATCGTCTTCACTTTCATCTTCCGATGCTGAACTTGATTCTTGATTATTACCACTCTGAGGGTTCGAATCCGATTTAGAATTATCCTTAGCATCTTCATTAGTGTCATTATTATCTGAATCGGCGCCTAGTAATGATTCACCTGTCACCGTTGAAGCTTGTCTTACAGATCGCGCTGCAACTAACTCTGCAATCTTTTCGTCTTTTGCTCTGATGAGTTCACTATCAACATAGTCAGGATAGTCTTCATCGACAGTTACTTCAGTGTCCTGACCATAACCAACTCCAATTGCTTCAATTTCCTTCATATACCCTGTTTGCGCAGCATCGGCAGCTTCTTGTGATCCAATCCGATGTCTTCGGCCCTGCTCGTCTGTTACATATGACCATGACTGATCATGTGATGTAACCTTCTGGTCGGCGTACTGCGCAAAATCACCTGATTCGATTTGATCGTCGATATCAGCTCTTGCTTCTTGATAATCTTGTGCTTGTTCTTTCATGTAATTCCTGTCTATAAAATTTGCTTTTATTTTTGCTTTTATGTCAATAATGTATCATGGTTATGCTTACGTGTCAATACTAAAATATAACTTTGATTAATTATCAAACTAATTACAAAAGTTAAAAAGCGACGGTGTTACTTCTGAATAAATCAGAAATACCGTCGCGTACGGTCGGACTTTGGTATATATGCCTTCTCAACTTGTGAGAAAACACTACCTGGCCTCCGACCACTGGCCTTTATTTGCACTGTTAACTGGTCTGGGCAACTATGCCTTCGCTGCTGGCGCCCTCCGCTCTGTGAAGTTTGCGAAGTAAATTCGCAAACATCCACAAGCTGAATACACCCGTCAGCAATGGCACTATGATGACAAAACCTCTAACGAGGTTCCATGTCCAGTACTCAGTGATGTACCAAACCTGTACGCCCCACAACATCAACAAAACCGATGCTGCCATGACGGATGCTGCGACCAAGCCGTCGGACTTACGCTCTGGGGCGATAACCGCCCTGAACATCAAGATGAACAGGAGCAACCCAAGAGCGAAACCCCAGCTCACAATGACTGGCCACCAGTAGATTCCCGATTCAAACTCGTAGAACCCATAGACGCCTGCAATCGCACTGGCAATTGCCAAGCCAACCCATACGCCAACCCAGTAGCGCATCCTAGCGAGATTTGCATTCATTCTTTCTCCTTTGTATAGAGAATGAATAGCAACCACTACTCTAGACAATAAACTATAATTCTGGCAAGCATAAGCAATTACTTAAGATGTATACTTACACAAACCACTATGGGATTTGATTAACTAGCTATCCAATCTTTTTCAGTTCTGGCCATTTCGGTTTTGCCATTTCCAGCGCCTGACGCATCTCTTCAACCGTAGCTACACATTCAAACGGTTTTGCCTCAGTTTTACCTAGTAATTTAGACCAGTTTTCATGATTGTCGGATATTAGAAATGGATTGCCGCCAAATTCTTCAATTAAAACTTCTCTATCCACAAATGGTGCCAGCAACAGAAATACCGTACAGGTTTTGGGACTAGTTAAGTCCCAATCTAGTTTGCCGGGTGAATCTTGGCGGAAATTAGAGTTACTAGAAGACCACAGCTGGCCATAACGCGGCAACGCAGCCTTTGCGAATACTTCAGCAATGTCGAGTTCGCTCATATTTCGTAGCAACGAAAACACCTCTAAATCGGCCGAAATATAGCGGCTGACCCATCTTTTAATCAGTCGTTCTGCTTCTGAGGACTTAGCCCATTGGTGGTTGATGTTTAGCCCCTTGTAATCTGTTAAAGTCGGCTCGTCTGCTGATGATTCATTTGAAAAAACAACCGATGAATGACCGTTTGCAACAGCGACAATAACAGCTGCGGCTGCAATGATGACGGTGACAGGAACATGACCCTTAAACTGTGGGTGATTAGATGCAAAAAACTCATAGTCAAACGTTCGCCGCACTTTCTGCGTTGGAGCGCCAATTTCTAACAACTGACGATCCACCCAATCATTAGAATTAACCCGAAATGCATCAAAATCCCGATCCAGCTGCTCCAGAATTGTAGTAGTTACTAACGAATCTTTGCCGCCACCGATAGGTACTAACCAATTATCTGAGTTAACACTTTTTTCTGTCGTTGGCAGCTCTTGTGATTGTTCTGGCGCAAACCGAGCCAAATCATTGACCGACAAGTCATTCATGTATAGGAACTCACCGAGCCCTTGATGGTAAATATCAGTCATTGCCTCTGCGGCCCAGGGGTCGAGCCCGTGAGAGGCGATTTCAGGTGCTAAATGGGCTTTATAGTATGAAACACCCGCGGCAATGTGATAGAAATGCAATGTATTATCAATAATTTCGGAATTAGGGAGTGATTGCTCAAATTCCAGAGATTCGGAGAATGTTATCGGCTGACTGTCCTCAAATTCAGCATGATATGTAAAATTAACTTGTTTTCGGTCATTTGTCAGCAAAATACCATCAAATACAAACTTTTTAGCTCGTTTCACGAAACCCCTCATGATTTTGTACAGCTTCAGTAAACAATCTACCCCGTTGATTAAAATTAGTATACATATCGAAACTCGCGTGAGCTGGGCTAAATAAAATTGTTGTTCGTTCGTCAGCTAGCTTCAATGCACGTCTAAAAATCGTGTCCATTTTTTGTTCACCGACTATGTCGATGTGTGCTGAGCTATGTTTTCGTATTAAGTCTGCTAATTTCTGACAATGCGTTTGATCGGCGCCAATTATAACGACAGCAGTAACGTCGCTTTTGTCTAATACCTTCATTAGCTCATTAAACTCGAAGCCTTTTGTGTGTCCTCCGAGGATTAAAACTTTGCTTCCCGCAATTGTGTCTAAGGCTGCTCGAGTAGCCGTGGGGTTAGAGCCATAGGAGTCGTTTACAATTCTAATTCCATTAACAAAACCTACATCCTCTATATGAAATTCCAAAGTTTTGAACTCTATGATTGTGCGATGCATATTGTTCCAATGATTATTGAGTGATACACCTCGTTTGTGCAGGCACTCAGCAGTTAATGATAGAGCTAGTTTTATATCGTCTATGTTATGTTGGCCCTGTAGTTGAATGTCCTTAATATTAATTTTGCCTGTGGAAGTTACCAATTTTGTTGATTCCTGCTTAACAAAATCCTCTGTTAACTTAACTTTAGATGATGTTTTATTCACTATATTTAATCCGTCTATAACGCTCTTGTTGGCAATGGTGGTGTCCATTTCAGTCTGGAAACGGATTAGGTTTAGTTTACTGTCGTAGTAGTCTTTTTTATCTTTGTGCCAGTCTAGGTGGTCATCAGTAATCGATAGTAGCCCTGCAATATGCGGAGAGTGCCGTACGTCAGACAACTGAAAGCTCGATAGCTCCGCCACAATTACGGTGTCAGCATCTAATTTGTTGGCTAGCACCTCCCATGCAGAACGCCCTACATTTCCGACGAGCTCTACCGATACATTAGCAGAGCGTAACAGCTCAACAGTTAACTTTACGGTGGTAGTTTTTCCTTTTGTCCCCGTCAGGGCAATGGTCTGGTGGCCGTAAATATCAAGCATCAAGTCTGTGCTAGTTATGACTTGTTTCGCCCTTGACAGTTTGTCAGGGTGCATACCAGAGGTTCTTAGCACGACGTCATAATCAGTAATTCCGTCTAGCCAACTACCGCCTAATTGGGTGGCTACGGCCTGTGGTGCATCAGTGTTTGTGTCCTCATCGATAACTGTAATACTGCAGTTGATCTCCTGCAGTAATTGATAGGCAGCTTTGCCCTCAACTCCAAATCCAGCAATAGCTACTGATTTACCTTCAAAAAGCTCTCGTAGTTTTTCGTTCATTGCTCTCTATTATATCAGTTAATTAGACTGATTCAGTGCTATCTTTGGGCAGCACACTGTCAAAGATTCGGTACAAATCAGAGGCCTGTTCGTCTTCGATTTGGCCCAGTAGCCCTAACGACCAGGCTTCGTTGTCGATAAACATCTTAGCTACATCCATTGCTTGTCGCAGAGTGACGTTACGTATCCGGTCTTCTATACCTTTAAAATCAGGTATTGTATCATCGAAGAAATATCGATGCTTGTAGCCAGCGACGAGCTGAGTCGTTTTCTGTACACTGCGCTTGAACTGGCCCAAGTTCTGTAGCTTTGCAGCTTCTAGTTCAGACTTAGTAATCTCGCCCCCGACAATATCTTTGAACTGCTGAGCGATGAGCTTAAACAGCGCTGGAGCGTTTTTGTCGCCAACTGTACCGCCAAATGACCAGCGGCTGTGATCGTTTTCATTATCAACAAACGAACCGATGCTATAAGCGATGCCTCGCTCACGCGCCCTGCCATATAGTCGCGAACTAAGCGAGCCTGTTAGCAACTGATTTAGGACTTCAATCGCGTCTTCTTCCTCGAGAGTTAGGCGTCGTGCAGGATTGTATAAATCCATGTAGTAATGCAGTTTGTTGACGTCGGAACGGTTAACGGTAATGATCTGCCGAGGCGGATTAGGGGTTTCTTTCAATAGTTCTTTGCGTTTACCTTTTGGTAGTCGCGACAGATACCTTTCTAATTTTGCCACTATTTTATCGCGCTCAGACTTGAGGTTGCCGGCGATGATAAATCTAACATTCGCCGCTTGATGGGTTTGTTCGTAATGTTTCGACACATCTTTGGCGCCTATATCACCAAGTTGTTTTATTCGCTCACTATCAGATAGAGATAATAGCTTCACGCTTGAATGTAATTCGTTACTCAGAATCCTGAAGTAATTGTTCAAATTAGCCGCCAACTCTTCTTGGACATTCCCCAACTCTGACTTTAGCTCTTCTTCTTCGAACAGCGGCTTCGTTAATGCAGTTAAGTATAGGTCGAGAATGCGACTCCATTCGAAGTCAGCGCATTCAGCTGTGTAGTTAACATTCCATGTGTCAGTACTGGCATTTGCGTACGCTCCGTTCTGCTCGAGAGCCTGATTAAAGCTGCGAGAGGTCGGATAGTCCTGATTAGCGCCAAACATGAGATGTTCGAGTACATGGGGGGTGTCCCATTTATCATCCGGCGACAGGAAATATCCAGCCCGAACATTGAAATCGAACGTAAACACCGGTGAATCCGGTACATTGATTAGCAGACCCCGTGCCCCAGACTTTAGTTCAACTTCTTCTACGCTATGTCGCATGGCTACTTGCGTTTCTTGCTGCGTTTACGGATTTTGGTGTCAGCACTATTACTGACATGTCGCGTTCGCGAGCCAGCGGAACTTGATTTTGTTCGCTTCGAGCTTTTTGTGTCAGATGCGCTTGAATTAGCTTGGGCGTTTATGGCTGCCTTGGTTAATTCGGTTTCAATCTCGCTCGTTTCAGTCGCCTGAGATTGCGGTTCAGCCCTGTAAACCATTCTCAAAACACCGCTCCTGAGACTATCAAGCATCTCATCAAAGAACTCCTGCCCTTCGCGACGATATTCGACAAGCGGATCACGCTGGCCAACCGAGCGCCAGTTAATTCCATCACGTAGATGCTGCATGCTTTCCAGATGTTGCATCCATTGATCGTCCAAGGTTCGCAGGTAAACTTCACGTTCGATTTGGCGCATGATTTCTGGAGTAAATTTATCTTCACGCTTCTTGTGAAGCTCTTTGGCCATCTCCTCCATTCGCTCAATAAGCTTAACTCCGGACAGTTCACCTAGTTCTTTTTGTTGTTTTTTAGACACCGGTATGACATTCGAAAACTCTTCTATTTTCTGTTTATCTGTTAGGTTTTCTACAGATTTTAGCCAGCTAATTTCTTCTTCGAGTAAGTTCATGAACTCCTCGCGAATATTTTCACTGCGCAATACAGCACGGCGTCGGCGATAAGTTTGTTTGCGATGTTTATTCATGACATCGTCGTACTGGACCACTTGCTTACGCTGGTCAAAGTTCATGTTTTCTACTTTTTCCTGCGCGTTCTCGAGCACTTTGGTAATAGATTTATTTTCAATAGGAGTGGATTCATCAACACCCATCCGCTCCATCAGTCGCTTCATTCGGTCGCCACCGAAAATTCTCATCATATCGTCTTCGGTTGAGACGTAGAACTGTGTAGAGCCCGGTTCGCCCTGTCGCCCGGATCGTCCACGCAGCTGGTTGTCAATTCGTCGTGATTCGTGCCGTTCGGTGCCAATCACGTGCAGGCCACCTGCTTCAATAACTTCATCGCTAAGCTTAATGTCGGTGCCACGACCAGCGATGTTAGTCGCCAATGTTACCGCGCCAGACTGACCGGCATTTTCTACAATCGAAGCTTCGCGTTCGTTGTTCTTCGCGTTCAGTACTTCGTGCTTAATCCCAGCCTTATTGAGTAAATTGCTGAGGTATTCGTTCTTTTCGACCGACACCGTACCGATTAGTACAGGCTGTCCGCCATCGATTCGGTGTTGTACTTCCTCTACGATGGATGCAAACTTACCTTTTTCGGTTGCATAGATACGGTCAGGCTTGTCATCGCGGACGATTGGTTCGTTGGTCGGGATAACCGTTACATCCAACTCGTAAATAGTAAAGAACTCTTCAGCTTCAGTGGCCGCAGTACCAGTCATACCGCTGAGTTTGTCGTACAGACGGAAATAATTTTGATAACTAATCGTCGCGAGTGTCATGCTTTCTTGCTGAACTTCTACGCCCTCTTTAGCTTCAATCGCCTGGTGCAACCCTTCGCTATAGCGACGGCCCTGCATTAACCGACCAGTAAACTCATCTACAATTACGATTTTACCGTCATTAATTACATAGTTTTTATCGCGTTTAAATAATGTCTCGGCTTTGAGCGCCTGCTCCAGGTGATATACGGCTTGAACATTCTTGGGGTCATAGAGATTATCTATGTTCAAAATTGACTCCAGCCGCTCAACACCACTATCGTTCAGTGTCGCACTTTTGCGCTTTTCGTCGACTTCGTAGTCTTCTGGTTGCAGTTTTTTGACCGCTTTAGAAAACGTTCGGTATTGACTAGAGCTAGTAGTCGCCGGCGCAGAGATAATTAGTGGGGTTCGCGCTTCGTCGATTAAAATCGAGTCGACCTCGTCAACGATAGCGAAGTTCAATTCGCGCTGGACGAGACCCTCAGGTGAGCGGGCCATGTTGTCGCGTAGGTAGTCAAAGCCGAATTGATCATTTGTACCATAAGTAATGTCAGCTGCGTAAGCCTCTTTTCGTGAGCTCGGCTTCAAACTCATTAGTCGTTCATCATCGTGGCTTTCATCTTTGTAGGCAGAATCATAAACATATGAATTATCACCTTCGATTACACCTACACTTAAACCTAATGCGTCATAAACCCGAGCCATCCAACCGGCGTCTCGTCGAGCTAGATAATCGTTAACTGTTACGACATGCACGCCCTTGCCTTCTAGTGCGTTTAGAATCACAGGCAAAGTAGCAACAAGAGTTTTACCTTCACCAGTACGCATTTCCGCCACAGTGCCCTCGTGTAAGGCTAGACCACCAATTAACTGGACATCAAACGGTCGCATGTCTACTTTACGCGACGCCATCTCACGGGTAATGGCAAAAACGTCATTTAGAATCTCGTCATGAGGTGCTTTACCGTCACGAAGCTTCTGCTTGAAGGTATTAATAGACGCTAAAAGTTCTTCGTCAGATTGATCCTTGTATTTTGATTCCAGCTCATTTATTTGCTCTACACGTTTACGGTAACCCTTTAATTTCTTAGTTAATGGGTCGCCAGTTATTTTTTTCAGTAAATCTTTAATCACGTTATTCCATCCCTCGTTTTGACTTAAAACCAGTTACAAGTATAGCACCCACGAAGGAGCTGTACAGGCACGATTTAACGAATTTAAACAGTTGGGTCAAAGCAGCGCGAGATTACAATTATGCTTCGACTTAGATATAATCATCGCTATGGAGATCCTCAAGCAAACTATAGATAAAATATCTTCGTCTAATTACTATCGTATCGTTGTAGACAAAACTACGTTCTACTATAGTAGATTGGTGGAGATTTTGAAGACAGTCTACGAATGGTCATTGCGCTATTTAGAAAGCGCCTACAGATGGGCCCATAGGAAACTGGCTCCGTATTATCTGCAGTATCTGAAACCATATGTAGATAAATATATATCTCTAAAAGTAGAAAAAAGTATAGAATTCATACAGCCTTACTACCGAAAATATGTGCAACCATGGCTACAAGCAGCTCGAAGAACTCTTCGCAAACTACATCGTCCCGGTATTTATTTGTCGATTGTGGGAATAATTTGTGTTGGTTGGGGGAGTTTACATTTTTATTTTGCGAATCCTGAAAGAATTTTTAGCCAGTTCGAGGCTGGTTATCAGCAAAGTGGCGCCCTTTACGATGCATTAATTGACACAAATAGCGGTTCATCGTCAGGTGACGATTCTTCAACTGAGTTTATCAACCATATAGACAATGAGTTAACCTCTCTCGATACTAGTCTCAATCAAGTCACCTTCGGCGAGCCAAACAGTTTTTTTATTAGCTACGCGTTCAAGGGCGTTCCTGAACTTGACCAAGAAATAGACAGCGTAGAGTCTGTAGATCCAGATGGGATAAAGATGAACCTGACTGAAGATCTAGATCAATACCAACAACTACTCGTCTCTATACTGCCACTATTAGCAAACAGCCAGGAGTCTCTGGAGATTAATACACTTAATAAGAATATCGAAGTAATTAAATCCCAACCGAGGATAAAAACTGAAACAACTACAGACGAACAAGTGCGTGTTATTGTCGATGCCATGGCTGCGGAATTATCCCAATTCTACGTCACTCGTGACCGACTGTCTCTACAAATGCGCATAATCGAACTACGAGCTGAATTAGCGACTGAGCTAAGAAGCCAATGGCTGGCTTTATACAATCACCATCTTATTGACGTAAGTGCGCTCAGTTCCACCTATGAGCGAATGTATTTCTATCTAAAACCGCACGTTAATAACGAACAAGGCTAGAGCTAGTCAGTTTGAAACGGTTTCTTAACCCCATCCTCAAACACCGATCCGCCTCGTAGCTGTTGCCCTGTTAAGGTTGCATCGAATTCATCAATATATAATTGGTTTGCTGTAGCTGGATCTCCAATCTGATACACCCTAAAGTAAGTCCAGTACTCTCCGTTGATAAGTTCAAAGTATTCACTGGCAGCGCCATCGCCATTACCGTTTAAGTTACAGGAAGATAAATGACTGCAAGTCCCGCTAGTTAGACTGGTTACAGTCTCCCAGCCATTGACTGCGCCAAATCGGTACACCTGTAGATATATGTCTCCTGCTTCACCTGCTGCTGACGGACTCAGATCGGTACTGCCGCCGATGAAACTTATTGTTGGCAGCTCAGAGTTATTGTTAAACGCTGCTGCTCCAGCATATATTGCAGTCTCGCCAGCTGCAGCGCTAATACTCTCAAAAGAGCTTTGTGATTCAAACAAACCGCAGATACCGGTCATGGCGGCTAGGCTCTTACATAGTCCTGCAGGATCAGATCGGGGGGAGCGTCCGTCGCTCAAGCGGTATTTTAAATCACCAGATGAGCCATTACGGTCTTCATACGCGGAATTATCATCTGTTGACAGCCAAACCGGTGGTGCCTTAGTCTTTGCTATTCGTAAATCATAATTACTGGTTCTATCATAAAATGAGATCCAAGCATCGCCGCTATCATCGAAAGCAATCGAGGCAAATGGTGATGTGTAACTGCCGTCATCGACACTTGTTGCAGCAATCTGTTCACATTGCCAGGCGTCAGAGCCGGCGTTGCCGATGGTGTCACAGTTGCCGCCTGAGCCAACGTGGCGCGCTACCCACAAACCGTCGCTAGCGCTTCGAGAAAACGTAGCCCATGGATTACCATTAGAATCCACAGCTATTTCAGTACTTTCACCGTCTACATCCCAATCGAGAATGTCAGTACACTGCCAGTCCGCTGAAGCACCCGGACCGCAGGTATTTTCCGTGCCAGTGCCTGTGTATTCTGCATACACTAATCTATTTTCAATAGCACTATCTTTACCTACAAAAATTGCAAATGGATTTCCATCGTGATTATAAGAGTGCCCCCATTGTGAGTAAATTCCATTCGCTGTATCGGAAGTACGCCAAATTAACTCGCAAGTCCAAGATCCTCCGCCACAATCGCCTCCCCTGTAGCTACAGCTAAATAAGTAACACAGATATGTTATAATTTTGATAAATATTCTTATGTTTAAATCTATAAAAAATCAATTTCCGACCAAATTAGTATATCTAATATT
>Ga0136596_1000612_pt1 | contig 17787 bp, 15 predicted proteins | sample AntRauTorcE11897_FD_101387 | JGI IMG/M metagenome (GOLD analysis project Ga0136596, IMG submission 101387) | Saline lake microbial communities from Rauer Islands, Antarctica - Metagenome Torckler E11 #897 | ecosystem: Environmental > Aquatic > Non-marine Saline and Alkaline > Saline | place... | reverse complement strand
GATCTTTCTAAGTACCTTTTTCTTACGTTCCGGATAATGTTGTTCCAGCCATTCCACAAAAAAGTCTTTTACCTTATATGGCAAACGTACGATCGTATAACCGGCATGAGTAGCTCCTGCGGCTGAAGCTTTCTCTAATATCTTTACGCACTCATGATCCGTAAGTCCCGGAATGATCGGTGCTACATTTACCCCAACCGGAATTCCAGCATCTGCTAATTTTCGAATAGTATCTAATCTTCGGTTTGGACGGGATGTACGGGGTTCCATTACTCCCGTTAGGTCATTATCCAGCGTTGTAACGGAGATGGTTACGCTTACACAGTGGTATTCATTTAGCTCACAAAGGAGATCAAGATCACGTGTTATAAGATGATTTTTTGTAATGAGACCAACCGGATTCCTAAACTCTGCTAATACCTCAAGGCAGCCCCGCGTAAGTTTAAGTTCCTTTTCTATAGGCTGATAGATATCAGTAACTCCACTCATTGCTATCACCTGAGGACTCCATCTAGATGAACTCAATTCTTTCCTGAGCAATTCAGCAGCATTATATTTCACCACTATCTTAGATTCAAAATCAAGCCCCGAGGAATATCCTAAGTACTCATGATAAGGACGGGCGTAACAATAAATGCATCCGTGTTCACATCCCCGGTAGGGATTGATACTGGCGTTAAAACCAATGTCTTCACTTTTGTTATACGTAATAATTGACTTGGTAGCATCCTTGATAAGCTGTGTTTTAGGAGCCGGCTTTTCACCTGTTTTTTCATCCAGATCATAGTCGATATAATCTCCCTCAAAACGATTAACGGGATTATCTGAGGCCCCCCTTCCTCTTAGCGGATTTTGTGAATTACCCATGCCTTCCTTTTTACATATATTACACATGTAATATATGTATTCAGATATCCAAAGAAAAATAAAAAGCCCCGTTCATTTTGGAACGGGGCTTTAATTTCGAATAGATCTTAAAACAAGGAGTTATTCCTCATACACTTTCTCCCCTGCTACCCAGGTTTGAAGTACATCTGTTTGCCAGATTTCAATGGCCGGTACTTCAAAGAAATCTCTGTCGACGACAATAAAGTCGGCCCATTTACCTGCCTCTAAAGTTCCAAGAATATCTTCCTGATGAGCAGCATAGGCTGCATCAATGGTAAAAGATCTGAATGTTTCTTCCCGGCTTAGAGCTTCTTCCGGGTACCATCCAGCCGGAGGATTTCCTTCATGATCTTGTCGGGTTACTGAAGAATATAAGCCATAAAATGGGTTAGAATGCTCAACAGGAAAATCAGATCCATTTGCGATCACCGTTCCCTGATCTAAAAATTTTTGCCAGGCATAGCCACCCTTGATCCTGTCGGGACCAACACGATCTTCAGCCATATTCTTATCACTTGTGGCATGGGTTGCCTGCATCGAAGCAATTAAGTCAAACTCTTTAAACCTTGGAATATCTTCCAGCGATACGATCTGGGCATGCTCAATACGATGACGTAATCCCTGATCACCATATTCTTCTTTTGCCATTTCAAAGGCATTTAGCACCACAGCATTAGCACGGTCTCCAATGGCATGAATATTAGTTTGATAGCCGGCTCCCACCGATTTCATCACCATTTCGTTCAATTCTTCCTGGTCGTAAAATAATAATCCACGATTTCCGGGGTCATCAGAGTATGGCTCTTTCATAGCAGCACCACGGCTTCCTAAAGCACCGTCAGAAGATATCTTCACACTTCTAAGTGACAGAAGGTCATCTGCATAAGAATTGATCGGTCCATTTTCTGAGAGTTCATCAAAAGCCGTTCCCGTTCCGCCGATCATTGCATAAATTCGGGTTTTCATCTTGCCTTCATCAGCAAACTTCTTATACAAATTCCAGGTATCAACGCCCATGCCTGCATCGTGAACGGAAGTAAGTCCCATTCTTGCCATTTGTTCAAGGGCTTTCTCCAAAGCCAATTCCATTTCTACAGGTGTTGGTTCAGGAACAATTTCCTGTATATAATACTCAGCGGCATCTACAAAAACACCAGTGGCATTTCCGGCCCGGTCACGAATTACTTTTCCACCCTGCGGATCGGATGTTTCCCTGCTGATACCAGCCAGTTCCATAGCCTTTGTATTGGCCCAGGCGGCGTGACCATCAACGCGAGTCAGCCATACAGGACGATCATCTACTACTTCATCCAGATCGGCTGCTGTAGGGAATTCATTCTCTTCCCACAGGGTTTGATTCCATCCCCTTCCTTGTATCCATTCCAACTCAGGGTTTGCATCGGCATACGCTTTGATCGTATCAAGCGTAGCTTCCAGAGTTTCAATGCCGGCCAAATTCACATTCAACTCTTGATATCCAAGTCCCATAACATGACCGTGTGCATCCGTCATGCCCGGGAGTACGGTTTTACCTTCAAGATCTATTACTTCACCCGTAGGCTGTGAGTCAACAAGTTCTTTTTTACCAACCTCTACGATCTTCCCATTCTCAATGATCATGGTTTCAAAAGAAAGAAGAGAATCTCCCGAAAAGGTATAACCATTCAAATTTATAAACGTCTTTCTATCGGTTTGATCTGAGCACGCAGAGATGGATACTGCAAATATAAAAAGTGCAATAAATAGTTTTTTCATTTTCACTGATTAATTAAAAGTTTCATGAATATAAGGAAACGATTTCGTTTTGATAAGGTATAAAGCCTATCTGTTTCAAACTTTATTAATCTTAGTATTTTCTATTTGTAGTACCACGCATTGAATACATGGCGTTGGCTTTTAAGTAATTTAATCCCGGATAATTGGATTCTATGTGAGATAAGCGATTGGCAAGGGCACCGAATTATATTTCAAACTTACTGTATCTGACAGGTAATTCAACTCTTCAATGCCTCCCAAAGATGATCCTTGATATAGTTTGGCCGAACGTCCATTTTTCCTATTTCTTCTCTGGAATAAAACCCAATATCTCTTAAGATCTGTTGGTCGTTCCCAAATTCGGGGTCTTTGCCTAATTCCATTTTACCTTCAACCCTTTTGACCAAGAAATAGAACTCAATAGCATGTATCGGTGGCTCGATCACTTCATTGAAATGAAGTAGTTTTTGTACCGATACTTTAAAGCCTGTTTCTTCCCAGAATTCCCGGATCAAGGCTTCTTCCAGTGTTTCACCCGGCTTAACTCCTCCCCCGGGCGGTAACCATATCCAACTGTTTGTGATTGGAGACCTAAGTTCAACCAATAATAGTTTGTCCTGATCAAATAAAAGACCACAGGAGCGTACTCTTATCTTATTAGAGTAGCGCTCATCAGGCATCATTTGTCAGCTTGGGCAGCTTTAGTTTTTAAGCTTTTGTATGATTTGGAAGCCTTTGAATGTTTTAGACTAGCTTTCACAAAATCAACAAATAGGTGATGAGGATTGTTGACCGTACTCTTAAGTTCAGGATGAAACTGAACCCCAACGAACCAAGTGTGGTCAGGGATTTCAATGATCTCGACCAGATCTCTTTCAGGATTCATTCCGGCCAGAACCATTCCATTCTCAGTAAGCTTGTAGCGTAAATTATTATTTACTTCATAGCGATGGCGATGACGCTCATCAATATTTTCTTCCCCGTAAGCCGCATATGATTTTGTGCCTTTCTGAAGCTTACAATCATATTTACCAAGGCGCATAGTACCACCCATATTTTCAATATCTTTCTGATCTTGCATTAGGTCAATGATCGGGTATTCAGAATCAAGATTGAACTCTGTACTATTTGCATCTTCCCATCCACAGACATTGCGGGCATACTCAATAACCGCACACTGCATTCCAAGGCAGATCCCGAAAAAAGGAAGTTCACTTTCACGCGCATATTTGACAGCCGCTAATTTACCCTCGATACCACGACCTCCAAATCCTGGAGCTACTAAAATTCCTGAAACATCCTTAAGTGTCTCTGCAACATTTTTATCGGTGAGATTATCAGACTGTATCCATTTGATATTTACCTTACAGTCGTTCACGGCACCTGCGTGTACAAAAGCCTCAACTATAGATTTATAAGAGTCATGATGTTCAACATATTTACCAACCAATGCAATATTTATCTCTCCTGAAGGATTACACACGGCTTCCACAAAACCGATCCAGTTATCTAGTTTTGGCTTAGTTGTTTTGAGCTTAAGTTTTTCGATTACCCGTGCATCAAGTCCTTCTTTCTGCATTAAAAGCGGTACTTCGTAAATACTTTCAGCATCCGCCGACTCGATCACATCCTCAATCTCAACATTACAGAACTGAGCTACTTTACGACGAATTGACTCATCCAGGTGATGTTCGGTTCTACACACTAAAATATCAGGCTGTAGCCCACTCTCTGATAATGTTTTAACCGAATGCTGTGTGGGCTTCGTTTTCAATTCACCGGCTGCCGCTAAATAGGGAACCAGTGTTAAATGGACAGAAAGTGTATTAGCTCGTCCAACGTTATACCGAAGCTGACGAACTGCTTCTATGTATGGCAGGCTTTCGATATCACCTACGGTTCCCCCAATTTCCACCAAAACCACATCGTAATTTCCGGATTTACCCAGTTTTAGAACATGCGATTGAATTTCATCGGTAATGTGAGGGATAACCTGAACGGTTTTTCCGAGGTAAGCACCCTGCCGTTCTTTCATAATCACATCATAATAGACACGACCAGTAGTCACATTATTGTTCTGCGAGGTCTTGATATCCAAAAAGCGTTCGTAATGTCCAAGATCAAGATCTGTCTCCGCTCCGTCATCTGTTACATACACTTCTCCATGTTCGTATGGATTCATCGTACCCGGATCGACATTGATGTAGGGATCCAGTTTTTGAATAGTAACTTTAAGGCCTTGTGCAACGAGCAATCGCCCTAAAGAAGCACAGATTATACCTTTTCCGAGTGATGACGTAACCCCTCCGGTTACAAAAATATATTTAGTGGACATGCGGGATGTGAGTGTAGTTGATGGATGTAAAATATAGGAGGTTCACCCACCCCATTCAATCTAAAAAGCCAATTAACTCCCGTTACTTTTCCACAAGTTTTCCACAATTTCTTTCAATAGATCCGGTTTATCTGAAAAAATCCCGTTTGCTCCCCTTCTAATCATTTTTTTCATGCGTCTTTCACTATTTACGGTATATACAAATACCGGAAAACCCTTCTCTGCGGCCTCTTTAGCCCAACTTCTTGAGAATTGCTTATAGCTACAGTTAAAAGCATCAGCACTGTATTCATCTATTAATTGTGAAGGTGAACTTTTAGCTGATTGTTGCTTTTCATACAACAATGCAGCCTTGATGTCCACATTTATTTCTTTTAAATGATCAATAGCCCGATAGTTGAAGCTAGAGAACAGTACATACTCTTCCATCTCATACTTTTTAACCAACTCCCATGCTTTTTCCTCTATGCCACCCCGAACTTCATTTGAGACTGCTTCCGGTTTGATCTCGATGTTTAATGAAATTTTATCCCTGGCAAATTCCAAAACATCTTCGAGCGTGGGCAATGGTTCACCGGCATGTTCTTCACTGAACCAAGACCCGGCATCTAATCCTCTAAGTTCTTCAAGTGTGAAGTCTGAGACGAGTCCTTTTCCGCTTGTTGTACGGTCAAGGGTTTCATCATGGATAACAACAGGGACTCCATCTTTACTGAGCGTCACATCCAGTTCTATCATTTCTGCTCCCATTTCATAAGCAGCATGGAACGCAGACATTGTATTTTCGGGGTGATAAGCACTTGCGCCACGGTGAGCTATGATCACAAAACCATCACCATCATCTGAATAGAGAGATATAGGTAGTTCCATTGAATTTTTCTGTGCCATTACAGGATTATAGCTTCCCCATAATACTGCAAACAGTAGTAAATAAATTCTCAATTTTCTGTCGTAATTGATCATTCTAAAATTATTCTTCACGAAAAAATAATCAGCCGGCTTAACTTAACCGTTATCTCAAAATTAATTTTGTGAAGTGACTACTCTCTTGATGGCCTTATGCAGTAATGAATCGAATGCTCCGGAATGAGTCAAAGTTCTATACATAAAGTACAAACCGACCATTGTAGTTATACTGCCGAATACCGTCATAATAGTTGCAAGCCATAATGGATTTATACTATTAAGTAGTGAAAGCGCTACCACAGAAGTACCCAAGAATATCTGCATGGAAGCAGCTATAAAGTGCAATCCATTTATGGAATGCATATGATCCATAAATACAGAAATTCCAAAATTATTGTGGTCTGCTTTTTTTAACTTTTTTAGATCGTTACTAACAACAGAGTTTTTATATTTCTCTTCTTCAAACATGTCCTTTATTTTTAGCTAACCTGAGTACCAACCTTCTTTAGTTCTAATATTATAACTAAAGTAAATCGACTTTAAAATAAATTATGTCAAAACCAGATAACTTTTTGATCTACGGACGCAATCCTGTAGAAGAAACCTTACAGAACCGGCCAAATGAAGTAGATAAGGTTTTTGTAAAAAATAATATAAAGCCTAGTACTTACCAGAATATCAATGAACTTGCCCAAAAAAATGGAGTTCCTTTAGTAAAGGTTCCCGGGGCAAAAATTTATAACTTAGTAGGAAGAGTAAATGATCAGGGGTTTGTTGCACAATTAAGTGCTGCTCAATACACAGACTTCTTTGAATGGGCTGAAACACTGGTTCTGTCAAAGAATCCTTCCATTCTTCTTTTACACGGCATTGAAGATCCGCACAACTTTGGGGCCATCCTGCGTTCCGCTGCTGCTGCCGGCGTAGAAGCCGTTATTATTCCTATGCAGAATCAGGCCCCGGTTAATGCAACCGTATTCAAGACTTCAGCCGGAACCGCCGGACGCATTCCCATTATCCGGGTTCATGACCTTAATCAAGCTTTTAAAGATCTTAAAGCTTTAGGATTTAGTATTGTAGGATTGGATGGAGAAGCGAAGCAAACATTATGGGAAGCTGACCTCGATCGCCCAATCGCTTTCTTGATCGGAAGTGAAGGCGAAGGAATCCATTCTGAAAACCTGAAGAGATGTGATAGTGTGATTAACATTCCCATGGTTAATAATGTAGAATCTCTGAATGCATCGGTTAGTGCAGCTCTTGTAAGCTATGAATGGATGCGTAGAAAAAAGGACGGCTAAGTAGCATCCTAATAAAGTAAATATTTCTCTCTCTGCCCCTTAAAGAAATCTACTTCTTCTTTCCAGGATGGGATCTCTTCATCGTTCTCAATGATGTTTTTGAGGTTTATTCCAAACAAGTTATTGGCGAATAGTTTGATCTCAAAATCTAATGTATTCTCTTTCGCAAACGTCAGAAGTTCAACCCCAAGCTTCAGCGGATCTGTTTCTGTATACCCTTCAGGAAAAGAAATATGAATCCCATAACTCTGCTTTCCCTCGAGCTTTGGGGATATAGCTTTGCCCGGAATTGATCGCGGAGTAAACGTAATGGAATCCAGTTTTACTGAATGTCTTTCTTCTATAGGGGTAAGATCTGACTGTGAGAAACGCAGTTCAGGTGAGCCAATAGTCAGGAATGGATCTTCAGTGCCCCTGCCCTCCGATAAATTCGTGCCCTCAAAAATAACGGTTCCTGTATAGGCAAAAGCATGTTCAAAAGTCGGAAGGTTTGGTGAAGGAGCGACCCATTCTAGTCCCGTTTCTGGCCATAGCATATCACGAGTCCAACCCTCAGATCTAATGACTCTGAAATTTGGGGTTTCCTCCAGATCCAGCCACTCTTCCCCTACTGCCATCTGTGCTATTTCGCCCATTGTCAGTCCATACGCTATTGGCATCGGATAAAAGCCTACAAAAGATCGGTACTCTTCCTGCAAGATCCATCCGGCCACATAATTCCCTCCCAAAGGATTAGGACGGTCAAGGATCCAAAGTTCCTTGTCGTGTTCAGCAATGGCTTCCAACACCAAACCCATAGTAGCGTTATAGGTATAGAATCTGACCCCCATATCAGGAAGATCGAACAGCAGCAGATCTACTCCATCCAACATCTCGGAAGTTGGCTTTCTTGTTTCACCATACAAAGAGAAGACCGGCAGGCCTGTTTCCTGATCTATACCGTCGGCGATCTTTTCTCCGGCTCCCATCTCCCCCCTAAAACCATGCTCAGCAGCAAATAATGCCGTCACATTTACTCCCAAAGCCATAAGCGTGTCGACCATATGCACTCCTTCTACGCGAGAAGTCGGATTCATTACCAAACCTATTCTCTTCCCTTCCAACTCGGGTAAATGCTTCTCTAAGAGAACTTGAACACCAAGTTTTACTTTGGGGGGTTCTACAACATCTTCAGGCCAACAACCTACGATTATTACTAAAGCCGATACCATTAACAAGATAAATTTCTGCATAAGTAACGAAGTTAAAGTGCATAAAAAAACCTCGTTCAGTTATGAACGAGGTTTGAATGTAAAACGATTGCGACAATTATTTAAGCATTATTTGCCACAACTTCAGATTCTCCAAAAAAGTAGGCTGCTTCAATTTTTCCATTTTCCACAGAGTCTGATCCATGAATGATATTCTCTCCCAGACTGTCTGCAAAGTCAGCCCGAATGGTACCCTCTTCTGCTTCATCAGGATTGGTAGCTCCTATAAATGTTCTGAAATCAGCAATTGCATTTTCTTTTTCCAGGATCATTGGGACACAAGCTCCGCTGCTCATAAATTCGCAAAGCTCATCATAAAAAGGACGCTCTTTGTGTACTGCGTAAAATCCACCTGCAGTATCTTTGGTCAGGCGAGTCATTTTCATAGCCATGACCTTAAAACCTGCTTCCTGAATTCGTTTTGTTACTTCACCGATCAGTCCTTTACGAACGCAATCGGGCTTTAGAATAGTCAGTGTTCTTTCTTTTGCCATTATTATTGTCTGTTAAAATTTTGTAACATTTAGTGTTACAGTAACTCTATTTAGTGTTCGTTTAAGATAAGAGTTATTCATCAAGATTCGAACATATTGTACCATAAGAAGAGTTATTTGGTTAGAATATTTGCATGAAGGAAGGACAACAACAAATACATACCTGGGAATTTAGATTATCTGCTTCCCCTACCCAGCTTTGGCCGTACGTGTCAGATACGAACAGAGTATTCAAAAAACTTGGGGCGCCGCCCGTGGAGCTAACCTCACTTTCACGGAACACTCCAAAGGGATCTTTAGATCTCACTCATAACAGCCTTAAATCTTATGTAACCTGGCAAGAGGAACCCTTTGCCTGGGAAACTCCGTATCGCTATAGTGTTAGAAGACGTTATAAGCTTGGGTTCTTAGAAGATCTCCAATTCTTCATTGAGTGTATCCCAACAGATCAAGGAACAAAGTTGATAGCCAAAATCTGGCTCACCCCCACCAATATCATTTTTTCATATGTAATCAAAGTATATATTGATTACATATTAAAGAGAAGGTTTGGTAAATATCTCATAAAAGTTGAAGAAGCTGTATCGAAAGAAGTAAAACCTTATGAAGTTTCTAAACCAAGAAAATTAGTACGGGGAGCTGATCGAAAACTAAAAAAGATCACTGCAGAACTTATTGAACATAGCAAAAGAAAAAGAATCGTTTCCAAGCTTATCAATCTCATTCGATATGCCGAAGATGAAGATCTTGAGCGTATCCATCCCTATGCACTTGCAGAATACTGGGGAGAAAAAAAGTTCTCGGTATTAAATGTATTTCTTAACGCAACCAAGCTTGATCTGCTTGATTTCAGCTGGGATGTATGTTGCCCAACATGTAAATCTCCGCAAAACAATTTCAAGAAGTTGAAAAAGGCAAGGATTCACCTCTATTGTGAAGAATGTGAATCTGATTATACCATGGATTTTAATCGAAACATGCATCTGGTATTCAGACCTCACCCTCTCATACGTAAGATTCCCGATAAAAAATATTGCTTCGGAGGCCCAGGGAATAAACCGCATCGAGTTATTCAACAGAAATTGAATATCAGTGATGAAAGGTATCCTCAGCTAAGATTAGAAGTGGGTACCTACATTCTCAGAACACACAATCATGAGGGGCATTTAAAACTTCACGTGCGGGAAGATGGTACTGACAATGTAAATATCTACATCACCGATGAAGAATTTAAAGGTCAAGAAATTACTATTTCCAGAAATCCTAACCTAAGCATTAGTAATTTCTCCTCTAAGAGTACCGTTTGTTTTATTGATAAACTGAACTGGAAAGAAGAAGCTATTTATGCCAGCGAAGTGAGCTCTTCTATAGACTTTACCCAACTATTTCCAAATGAAACGTTGAAGGAAACCAGTAAAGTCAAAGCCTCTGAAGTCACTATGCTTTTCACTGACCTGATGAACTCAACGGAACTCTATGTTAAGGAAGGCGACGAATCTGCCATCGGTCGCGTTATGGGTCATTTCAAGATCATTCAGCAGATCGTAGCTGAAGAACGGGGAGGTATTGTAAAAACCATCGGTGATTCTGTGATGGCCGTTTTCTGGGAACCGGTTTCTGCCCTCAAAGCCGTTCAAAGAATGCAGCAGATCTTCTCTAACTCATCTGCAGTAGGCGATGCTTTTAAGTTAAAAGCCGGTATACACTTTGGTGATTGTACAACCGTAAATTTAAACGGAAGGATCGATTATTTTGGAACTACTGTAAATATCGCCTCCCGATTGGTAGACTCTGCTTCTGAAAAAGAGATCATGGTTTCTGAAGCTGTTTTCAATCATCCCGATGTTCAGCTTTATCTTGATAAAAACTCAGATACCTTTTTCGTTAAAGAAAGCCTCAAAGAGCTCAAAGGTTTTGATGATGAAGAATTCAAAGTAAAACAAATTCGACTCGAACGTCCTCCTATGCGACTCGTTATTTGATCTTTTTCCTCCAATTTTTGAAATTGGAACCGCTCCCAGATCATAAACTCCCCATAATTGTTTTTATAATTGCCATTCACTTCGCATCTTTAGGACATCAAAACTCACTCAACTCAAGGTTAAAATTATGTCCGCAAAGAAAATGCACCCCTCTATTGCTGATTCCATTCAGCCCATGAAACCAAAAAAAAACATTGCCCTTATCGCTCACGATCACCGCAAAATGGATCTGTTGGATTGGGCTGAATACAACAGTGAACATCTTTCAAGCCACAACTTATTTGGTACCGGCACCACAGGAAAACTTGTTTCAGATAAAGTGGGATTACCCGTATTCAGATTTAAAAGTGGTCCATTGGGTGGAGACCTTCAGATCGGGACCGCTATTGTACAAAACGAGATCGATGTTATGATCTTTTTCTGGGATCCTCTCCAGGCACAACCCCATGATGTAGATGTAAAAGCGTTGCAACGCATCAGTATTGTGTACAACATTCCTATGGCATGCAATCGCTCTTCAGCCGATTTCCTGATCACTTCACCCCTTATGAAAGAGAAATACGATCGTTTTATCGTGGATTACAGCCAACGTTTTAAAAAAGATTTTGATGCCGAATAAACTCGCTTCAGAGAAAAGTCCATATTTACAACAACACGCTGAAAACCCTGTTGATTGGTATCCCTGGGGAAAAGAAGCCTTCAATAAAGCGAAAAAGGAAAACAAGCCGGTCTTTTTGTCGATCGGATACGCCACCTGCCATTGGTGTCATGTAATGGCTCACGAGAGCTTTGAAGATCCTGACATTGCGAAGATGATGAATGAGGCTTTCATAAATGTTAAAGTAGATCGGGAAGAACGCCCGGATATTGACAACACGTATATGACGGTCTGCCAAATGCTTACCGGTCAGGGTGGATGGCCGTTAACCATTATCATGACGCCGGACAAGGAGCCTTTTTTTGCCGGCACCTACATTCCCAAAGAAGCTCGTTACAATCGTATTGGTTTGCGACAGCTGATTCCAGGCGTAACCGGAATGTGGACAAACGAACCCAAGCGCGTTGAAAAGGCAACTGAAAAAATTCGCGAAGGATTTACAAAATCCCAGGAATTTGAAAGTGGAAAATTCCCAGGCACCGAAGCAGTGGATTTTGCATCAGAACAGCTTTCAAAACGCTTTGACCCTCAGCATGCCGGATTTGGAGAAGCACCAAAATTCCCAAGTCCTCATAACCTGATGTTCTTACTACGCCAATGGAAAATGACCGGAGAAGATCGTTTTTTTGATATGGTTTCCGAGACTTTAACAGAAATGAGGTTAGGTGGAATTTGGGATCACATCGGATTCGGCTTTCACCGTTACTCCACCGACCGCGAATGGTTGCTCCCCCATTTCGAGAAGATGCTGTACGATCAGGCAATGCTCATGATGGCTTATACCGAGTGCTGGCAGGTCAATCAAAAACCTTTGTTTAAACAGACCGTATTTGAAATAGCGGATTATTTAGAAAGGAACCTTCAACATCCGGAGGGAGGGTTTTACTCAGCGGAAGATGCCGACAGCGAAGGCGTAGAAGGGAAGTTCTATGTCTGGGAAAAAAGTGAAATTGAAAATGTTCTGTCGTCAGATCACGCCTCTAAATTTGAAAAACTATTTAGTATTATCTCAGAAGGAAATTTTGAAGATGAAGCCACACAGGAACGTACAGGGAAGAATATTCCGCATCTTTCAAAAGAATTAAGTGAAAGTGAATCTGAATGGCTCACTGATGTTAGATCTGCGCTGTTTGAGGAACGAGAAAACAGGATACATCCTCTGCTGGATGATAAAGTGCTTACCGATTGGAACGCACTGATGGTAACCGCTTTAGCTAAAGCCGGTTTTGCATTTAATGAACAACGGTTTACCGATCTGGCCGAAAGTGCCGTACAGTTTATGGGGAAAAATTTAACAGATAAGGACAAATTACTTCATCGCTTTAAAGATGATGAAGCCGGAATTCCCGCTATGGCTGATGACCACGCATTTTTGATCTGGGCTTATATTGAATTATATCAGGCTACATTCAACCCAGAATACCTTCAGGAAGCTGTTAAATGGAATCAACAGTTTTTGGATCAGTTTTGGGATGAAGATAATGGCGGCTTCTTTTTCAGTATTATAGATGAAGATCAGGTTTATGGTCGCCAAAAACAGATCTTTGACGGAGCTATCCCTTCATCTAACTCTGTAGCAATGCTAAATCTAATTCGGCTAAGTAGATTAACCGGAGATACCAAAATGGAAGAGTTTGCTGATGAGATCGGCAAAGCTTTTTCTGCAGACCTGATTCGTTCGGGAGCCAGTATTTGTCAGGGAATGCAGTCTATCCAGTTTTTAAATTCCAATGCAAAAGAGATCACGTTAGCCGCAGATCAGGAAACAGCTGATGATGTGTTGCATTCCTATCGCAAAATATTTTCCCCTTTTTCAATACTACACGTTAAGACGGAGCGCTCCGGAATTATTTTGAATGAAGTTGCTCCTTACACTTCAAACCAACAAATGATTGACGGACAGGCTTCTTTATATGTATGCAAGCATTTTACTTGCGACAAACCGGTAACCGGTTTCAATGAAATAAAGAAAGTATTCGTTAAATGAGTCGTTTTTTCTTTTCTTTACACCACTAATTTATCAGGCAGTCAATCCGTTTTTGGCGTTCCTGCGTATATAATTATATCAACGTAATCTATGCTTTTTTTCATACTGACAACCATTGGTAAATTCCTGACAAAGGATGAAGAAAGAGATCGGGCACTAATGGCTCGTATCAAGGCCAGAGATGCAACTGCCCTTTCCGAACTTTATGATAATTATAACAGACTTCTTTTTGGAGTGATTCTCTCCATCCTTAAAAAAAGGGAAGAAGCAGAGGATACATTGCAAGAGGTATTTACCAATATCTGGCAAAAAGCTGAACAGTTTGATCTTGAAAGAGGAACGGTGTATACGTGGATCGTTTCCCTCACTCGAAATAAATCAATAGATCGTTTGCGTTCTAAGGTTTATAAAGAGCAAAAGAAACAATCCACCAGTCTGGATGATGAAGATGTTTTTCATCCTCTGTACTCTGATGAGTCAGATCCACTGGAGAATACGATACTGACTGAACGTGCCAAAATAGTGCGTGATGCGTTAAATAAGATCTCTGAGAAACAGAGAAAGGTATTGCAAGTAGCTTATTTCAACGGAATGAGCCAAAGTGAGATCTCTGAGGAATATGATATTCCATTAGGGACCGTAAAAACAAGGATGCGTGATGGCATGTTAAAACTAAGAGAGCTTTTAGCAAAGGACATAGAATTATGAGTAACGAAAACAACAAATTTACAGAGCTTTGTGCAGGACATGTGCTAAACGCGCTGAGCGAGAGCGAGGAACAGGAGTTTCAGCAATTACTCACCCAGGCGAATACCGATCAAATACAGCTTTTAAATGAGATGAGAGCAGCTGCTGCTGAACTGGCTACCCTTAACTCTGCAGAAACCCCTTCTCCTTCTGTTAAACAACAGATCATGCAAATTGCAGAAGCATCTTCACAGAAGAAACCCACAAATGCTCCGGTTCACAAAATGACATGGTATCGTTTAGCTGCAGCCGCTGCAGTACTTTTTGTACTCACAAGTATTGGGTTAGTGCTGTACTCAACAGGACTTCAGGAAGAAGTACAGAACAACGAAGCCCTTATCTCACAGCAGCAATCTACTATAGAAAGACTAGAGACAGAAGTAAAGCGTAAAGAAGAACTCCTTACCATTTTAGAAGCACGGGATGTGGACCTTGTTATGATGGATGGGCTTGCTGAAATGAGTCCTAATGGATATGGAAAGGTCGTTTGGGATAAGCAAGGTGGGAATGCTTTGCTTCAGGTTGCTAACATACCATCAGTTCCTATTGACAAAGATTACCAGCTTTGGTTCATTGTAAACGGGCAGCCTATAAGTGCCGGTGTTTTTGCCGTGAATGATCCCGGAATTGATAACTTCTTCAAGATCGAGCAGCTGCAAAGTTCTGCCAGTGAAGGTGCTTTTGCAATAACCATGGAGCCAAAAGGAGGCGCGCCTCAACCCACCGGAGATATGTACTTGTTAGGTAACATGTGATCTGATCTACAGTTGGGGAAAGCTATAAAGTAAGATCATCCAGAAATTCAATTCCATAAAAAAAGCTGTACCCGATTAGGTACAGCTTTTTTATTTAGATTTTAAATTTCTACTGCTGCATCATCATCTGGAATACAAAATCTTTGAAACTCATTAAAGTAACTCCGGATGGAACTTCAACCATGGCTTTCGCTACACTTGAACGGTTCACATTATTGACATCCATAATAGTTGTTCGTTCATCCCCATCAACGGCTTCGATCATCATTGGAAAATTCTTTCCTTTAAAGATCACCTCTTGTGTCATTCCATTGATCTCGGCATCAATTTCAGCAGGCATCTTATTCCACTTCTCAGCAAGCATTCCCCAGTTGATATCAATATCAGGTGTCAGCCAAATTGAAAGGTGCTTATCAGGATTTTCAGCATCCTGAATAATCATTTCAGCAGCTTCAAATCCATTAATCTCTTTGGTCCGGTCAGAAAAGCTGTATTTGGTCTTTGATTTATCAGATGATCCCCCTTTAGATGAGTCTCCGCTCCAGCTTGCCATCATATCAACCAACCCTTCGATCTCTACTTTTGTAACCTGTAAAGCCTGATTATTGCCGGTCATGATCACAAAGTCTTTCATGTCATTTCGTATCAACACTCCATCAGTACTCATTTTGTCCATCAGGCTGAAGTCATCTTCACCCTTAATCATGATTCGATTGGCAGTAGCATAAAGATTTAGCTCACTGACTTCAGTCTTGCCGTCTTCTTCACTGTAAAGATTCATAGAGATCTGTCCTTCAAACTGAGCATAAACAGCCGTTGAAAAAGCAGACATTGATAATATTAGAGTAATTAAAAAAAGTCGCCCTTTATTCATTGTCATAATTTGTTTGTATTAATAGATGGTGTTTTAACGCCTGAAGATAGCAGTTGTTTCATAAATAAAATATCAGGCGGGAATTAAATCTTCCATACCAACACTTACCTTTTTGATCCAGCCACCGGCAATCACATCATTACCTTCATAGCAAGCAATAGCTTGCCCAGGTGTGATGGCTTCACGTCCTGCAGGAAAGTGAACCTTCATTCGGTCTTCATCTAACTGGGTAAGATATCCAATGGCTCCATCGTCATTGTAGCGAATAGCGCCTGTGACCTCCATTTCAGTTTCTGGGATCTTATCATATTTGATCAGATTCATCTCTCCTGCTATCAACGTAGAGCTTACCAGATCTTGTTTTTCTCCAATGGTGATCGTGTTCGTATCCGGGTTAATATGTGTTACATATACCGGCTTACCCATGGCAAGATCAAGCCCCCTTCTTTGCCCAATAGTATAGAATGGATAGCCTTCATGCTCCCCTACTACATTTCCATTTTTATCAACGAATTTACCTCCGGATACCCTTTCTTCAAGTCCGTCCACTCGATCACGTAAGAATCTTCGGTAATCATCATCGGGTACAAAGCAGATCTCATATGAATCCGGTTTATTAGCCACATTCAGCAATCCGTGATCTTCTGCAATTTGGCGGATCTCTGTTTTGGGATAAGTTCCCAGTGGGAAAATAGTTCTGGCGAGATGTTTTTGAGCAACACCCCACAAAGCATAGGACTGATCTTTCTTTGGATCATGTCCGCGGGAAATTATATAGCGTCCGTTTTCTTCTCTTACTTTGGCATAATGCCCTGTTGCAATGAAATCACAACCCAGATTATCTGCTCTCTTAAGTAAAGCAGCCCATTTTATATGCGTGTTACAAAGCACACATGGATTTGGGGTTCTTCCTCCAATGTAATCGTCCACAAAACGGTCGATCACCCAGTCGCCGAACTCTTCCCTTATATCTACTATAAAGTGCTTAAAACCATGATTTACTGCAATATGCCGGGCATCATTCATCGACTCTACCGTACAGCAGCCGGTCTCCTTTCCTGAATCACCTCCGCTGCGGTGATAATCCCACGTTTTCATGGTGATACCAATGACCTCATAGCCTTGTTCCTGTAACATAACAGCTGCTACGGATGAATCAACACCGCCACTCATGGCTACTAATACTCTGCCTTTTTTACTCATAGAAAAGGAATTTTAAACTGCATCTTGACGCAAATGAATTGCAAAGATAAGACTTTTTTTGGTGAAGGACGATGTCTGATAATTGTTAGTGGCTATGGCAATCATAGACTGAAATCACTACACTCTATCCAATCAAAAACTGAACCTTTTCACCATGCAAAGAACGCTTCATATACTTGTTACTCTCATTTTGATTTTATTCACCTTCAACATTTACGCTCAGGAAGCACAATTTCCTATCATCGAAAACTTTGGCGGCATTTATGAGATCCCCGATTCTGTAAATCCTGACTCTGAGATGGAATATAATATCGTTATTGACCTGAAGACGTTACAACGAGATAAAGCAAGTTTGAACCCGGGATTGAATAACGTTGCACGCATGATGAATCTGCACGGACTGGGCGGAGTAAAAGCTGAGAACCTAAATGTGGCCGTGGTTATTCACGGAGGAGCAACCGATCTGGTGATAAATAATGAAGCCTATCAAAAAAGATATGAATTGAATAACCCTAATCTGAAACTGATTGACACCTTAAAGGAAGCCGGAGTAGAGATCTACGTATGTGGTCAGTCACTGATTGCCCGTCAATATGGCTTTGACGAATTAAATCCGCAAATTTCTAAAGGACTTTCAATGCTTACCGTCTTC
>Ga0136596_1000608_pt1 | contig 17823 bp, 21 predicted proteins | sample AntRauTorcE11897_FD_101387 | JGI IMG/M metagenome (GOLD analysis project Ga0136596, IMG submission 101387) | Saline lake microbial communities from Rauer Islands, Antarctica - Metagenome Torckler E11 #897 | ecosystem: Environmental > Aquatic > Non-marine Saline and Alkaline > Saline | place... | reverse complement strand
TGTCTGACAATCAATCAAGGGTAGTGAGTTCAGATACTGAGGCCAGCTCCTCGGCAGTAATTGTTGTTACAGAACAGGAAGAACGAAGCTCACGAGTCGATACTCAGACTAGCATCAGCTCCGAGACAGGAACCATGGATGATCTCACTGTTTCTTCAGCAGAAACCAGAGCATCATCAACAGTGACATATACTACTGCTGGTTTTTCTCCACAAACTATCGAAGTATTGGTTGGTACCACTGTCTACTTCGAGAACAATACAGACGTTCCGGTGTGGCTTGCTTCGGATACCTCTCTGACATCTGCAGTCACCGACCAGATAGTGCTAGATGAGTACTGTCTAAATTCTGAAAGCAACAACGCTGATCAGTGTGAAGCTGGTTTATTCTCACTTACTTTCTCCGAGGTTGGAGAGTTCGGTTATCACAGCCGCCAGAACAGTCAGCACGGCGGAACAATTGTGGTCACTGAGTAATTTTAAATAGTATGAAGATAGCCTTAGTGTCTGATAGCCACGATAATTGGTCAGCACTAAAGACTGCTGTCGAAACAGCCACTGAGTCTGGCTGTGAAGTGTTGTTTTTTGCCGGTGATTTAGTAGACCCAAAAGGTGTGTCGGTGCTGTCCGGCTTTAATGGGCCTGTACATATGATCATTGGCAATAATGAGTTTGAAATCGATGAGATCTGGGCGGAGGCTGAGGCGAGTGATAATGTTATTTACCACGGAGAGACCTGCGATATTGCTCGGGCGGGCTTACGTATTTTTATGCACCATTATCCAGAAGTTGCGCGCAGAGCAGCCCGAACCGGAACCTATGATATCTGTATCTACGGTCATCTACACACTTTCCACGATGAGGAGTTAGGAAGGACGCGCCTGTTGAGCCCAGGAGCCATTAGTCACCGTGGCAGTCAACCAGAATGGGGGATTTTCGATACCGAAAAAAATGACTTCAGTCGTTATGTAATCAAGCAGTATGAAAAGCGGTAAAATCTGTAAGTTTCCGAAGCTTACAGGTGGTAGATAATTGTCCTAGTATTAATTATTTTAGCCAAATAAAGTCTCGATAATTTTACTGCGAGCAGAAAACTCAGCAATGATAACTGCGAGAGTAATGTTCCCTAGAAGCATTACTGGCAGCAGGCGTTTGTATGAGTACTCAGCGAGGCCGAGAGAGCCAGTAAGGAGGTCGTTGGGCATTGGTGTCAAACCGAAGTAAATGAAGGCAAATAGCTGCACTGAGCGCTCATGTTGCTTATTTATCCAAACAGATAGTCGGTCGGCGTACTCTCTCCAACTTCCAGTAAGTATTTCATGTCCACGAGTACCTAGATAGTATACGAGCGAGTCGCTGATGGTTAGGCCAACTCCGGTCGCAATTCCTAAAAGCAATGGGTTTACTCCGCCGGATGAGAAGGTGATGAGCATTCCGTAGTAGGAGCCGGCAGTGACACTAGAGAAACCACCGAAGGTTGAGATCAGGAAGGCAACGATCAGACTGTTTTTTGCCCCGATAAACTCAACAATTTCACGCGGAGAAACATAGACAAGCAGAATACTCCAGCCGGCTATGAAGAGGATGATCCCAGCGATGATGAAGTAGTTCTTATAACGTCTATGCATGCTGGCATGATATCACGTCGGCTTTCTGATTTAGACACAAAAACACCCCAGCGTTAGCTGAGGTGCCTTCTTTCTTACTTAAAAGAAAGTCATTAAGTTTATTTGTGGTCAGTCGGGATTCCTACCGGAATACCATCATCTTCACGTCGCTTGATAATGGCGTAGCCACCAGCAAGAGCAAGAAGGAGAATTGTGGTAATGAAGCCAAGGGTCTTAGCCACATCACCTGGGCCGGTGTATGGAACGTCACCAAGACTTACACCCCGGCCAATCTGGACGTAACAGGTGTCGGTTTCTGTGTCACCGTCATACCTAGCGCTTACGCGGATTTCCTTAACACCGCTAGTGCTAAAGCGGACAGTAGCACTGTCACCGGTCTCGCGGATATTACTAGCTCCACTCCAGTCAAAGTTTACGTCGTCAATATCAACATCGTTATTGTCGATAGTAGCTTCAAAGAGCACTACTTCGCCAATCCCATAAATTGATTTACTTGGAAGACACTGCACGGCGAAGTTTACATCGCGATCACCGCGAACTCTGTCCTTGCCGCGCGGTTTAAGGCGATCACCGCCTCCTCCATCATCGTCATTATCATTTGTATTTACAGTTACGCTACAGGTGCGGTTTATCTGATTGCCAGAATTATCACTAATAGTCACAGTGGCATCATAAGTACCTGTTTGCTTATACTCAGTAGTAACACTTTTTGTATCATCGTCATCATTACTTCCTTCTAGATTCCAGCTGTAAGAGTATGGAGAGCTTCCTCCAGAAGCGTTAGCTGTAAAGGTGACATCGTCGCTAAGGCCAACACTGTTATCAGAGACAGAACAGCTACCACTTAGTCCCGGTCCGGGAGTAGGTGTCGCTGGTGCTGTTACGCCCACAGAACAGGTGTCTGTTACGGTCTGACTGCCAGAGGTTACTGTTAGAGTAGCGGTGTATGTTCCGGTAGTGTTGTGCACAGTTGAGTGGTTTGCACCACTGCCAGAAACAGCTCCACTCCAGCTATAACTGTAGCTTCCGGTTCCACCAGAGACTCCACTAACACCCCACTGTACTGTATCTCCGGTCTTTACATTGCTAGGATTTGCAAAACAGCTTCCAGTTAAAGTTGGTGCCGGCGCAAGAGTAGCAGGATCACAATCAACAGTAAAAGTAAGAGTATCTGTAGCACCATCAGTATTCCAGACAGTTAGTGTGTAATTACCATCATCAAGACCACTGAAGGTCTTAAAGTTAGCAGTTGTGTTCTGTGAGTCAGTATTTGGGCCAGTGAGCTCAAAACGAACCACATTAGTGAAGGAGACCTCAACCACACCGTCATTACTAACACAGCGCTGGTCGATAAGGCTTACCTCTGGTTTTGGGGCTGGAGTAGCAGGATCACAATCAACACTGAAGGTGATAGTAGAACCACCGCTGGTTGTGTAAGCCGTCAGCGTGTAATCGCCATCGCTTAGGCCACTAAAAGTCTTAAAGTTAGCTGTTGTGTTCTGAGTGTCAGTGTCTGGACCATTAAGCTCAAAGCTTTCGATATCACTTGGGAACTGAACTTCAACCACACCATCACCACTAACACAGCGCTCGTCGAGAATAGAAATACCAGCCGCCTGTGTGGCGGCAGGGGCGAATGCAAGGGAAAGAAGGACAAAGGCTGCCATCACCGCGCTTATTTTTTTGATGAAATGTTTATTCATATATTTTTACTGCACGTTGCTAAATTTTAATTTCAGACAGCGTGGTTAATTGATGTTGACCTTTTTCTAATAATGTTGATTTATAATACTCTTTTGATATTAATTTGTCAAGTAGATTTAAGCGCTCAAATCAGGGCTATAGTGATTTGATTTAGTTACTGTGCGGAGAAAAGCCAGCAAAGTTAGCTCGAACAACTACTCGGTCCTCCTTCGAGCCGAAGTTGTTACAGGTGCTTAAAGTCAGCATATTCTCTCCGCTATCAAAAGGAACGTATATAGCGACGTCTTCCTTGAATTCTACTTCGATAACGTAGTAGGTGTAGGTGCCAGAGATTGTTTCTACACTTATCATATCACCTGGCGATAGATCACCCAAGTTGTTAAAGGTTTTGTAGGCTTGATTCCAGACGTTGGAGAGGCTGCTACTGTGCCCGAACATAAAAAGATTACCGTTGCCGGGATTGCCAGAACCAGGGTAGCGGACAGCTCCTTCAGCTAGATAGTTGTTCAGCGTCTGTATATCTGTACTTACTGGATTCTTCACAACTGCATCAACCCCAATCTTTCCAATAGTGATTCGTCGCGGCTCCTCCATCATTGGTATTACTGAGTCGAGTTGATCAACGGTGGCTGCGGCATTCAGATTTGTTTGTTGAGCTGGGGCTGCTGGCTCAAAGCGTAGTTCACTCGGAACCCAGCCAATCATGTAAAAAAGGAGGTAAATAACTGCCGCCACACCAGCCATAGTGGCAGTGTAGATAAAACGGTGCTGCCAGAAAACTGGCGAATTATCTAGACTTCGTCCGACAGTTGGTTTCATACAGCTGATATAGTACAATGTACGAGAACAAAAGTCAAAATGAGAATGAAGCTAAAGAAAAGTCAAATAAAGCGAATTTTTAAGACGGCTGGGCAATTATTCCTCCTGGTTGCTTTTTTTGTGTTGGTTGGATTTATTTTGCCAATTCGAATCGCACCATCAGTAGCTGATCTTTTCTCTATCACCACTCCGTACGATGCTGCGCGTGAGGTCATGTCGGTTCGGATTGAAAACCGTAACCTTACTTCCGGCGGCACATTCACGGTCGGTGTCAGCGATCCCGCATCTTCGGTAAGAATTACTTCTCTGTCTTACTCATGTGATTTTAGTGAGATTACTCTTGCTTACTCTGTAGGTGCCGATATGAAGCGAATTCCGTGCGATACTGCTCTTTCTCTACCACAAGCTTCGCGGCACAGAGTTATGGTCCTGACCGAAAAGGCCACAGTTACTTATCTCCCGGTTGAGTTGGCGCTGGAAAGTGAAGACAGAGTTGGGAGTATAAGTGTTGTGGTGGCTGTGGCAGCCAGTAAAGTGGATGAGCAAAGTCGTCTGCCCGATTCGAGTACTGCCACTCTCAAGTCCTTCCCATCTCGGGATTAATATAGGTTGCGAAGGTTGGTTTTTTCCGTATACTACTCTTATACACGTAATAAATAGAGATATGTCACAAGATAACCTGATAAAACTAGTGTCTGACGGGGATGAGAATGGCGTTGGCGCCGGACACATTTACTACACGACCAAGAACAAATCTAAGCTCAAAGACAAGCTTGAGATGAAGAAGTATAATCCAGTAGCAAGAAAGCATCTGGTATATAAAGAGCGTAAATAATCCACCTTTTACTTTTTCTAGGTATGGTATTATACTCTTATGTATGTGTAGAGGTTCTTTAGCAACACATTTAAAAATATAAATTATGGATATTCGACGTAAAGATGAACAGCACAATGTAGGACGACCGCAGGGAGATACTTCTGTACAGGCTGGCGGTTCACGGGTAGTAAAAACAGCCTTGTTTATTTTAGTAATTGCCGCTTTGGTAGTTGCTGGTTTTTATTTCTCTGATAATGAGACTTCATTCAGTGGTCCAGTAGCAGTGGTGAATGGAGAGGAGATTTCTGGCTCAGAGTTGGAAGCTCAGTTGGAATCCTTCCGCAACAGCACCGGTACTCAGGCAGAGCAGTTCAATGACCTTTCTGAACGCCGTCAGCAGGAGATTCTGCTAGAAGGAATTATCAATACTCGTCTTCAGTTACAGGCCGCTCGAAGTGCCGGAGTGACGGTCAGTGACGAAGATGTTGAGACTCAGCTTCAAAATCAGGTTGAGCAGATTGGTCAGGACGTATTTGACCAACGTCTCAAAGACAATGACGTAACTCGTCAAGAAGTGAAGGATGACCTGCGCAATCAGATGATCATAAGTGCCCACATTCTGCAGCAGGCCGGCGGAGAAGTTGTGGCTAGTCAGCAGGAGATACAGGATCTTTACGATCAGTATGTAACTCAGGCACAGCAGGCGGAAGGCAGCACCTCAACTGACGCAATTCCAGCCTTGGAAGAGTTAGCACCACAGATTGAGGCTGCTGCTATTCAGCAGAAGCAGCAGCAGATTGCTACTCAAATTCTCGAGCAGGCGCGTGCAAATGCTGAAATAGAGGTATTTATCGAAGGAGTAAACTACCCAGCCAACGTTGATAACGGTACAGCTCCGGTACAACAGTAGGGTAAAAAGCCGAAAGTAGAAAGTAGAAAGTAAAAACACCACGCTCGGCGTGGTGTTTTTTGTTATTTCTTTCTCGAGATAAGTGTATTCTGATGTTATTTGCGAGTGCTGTGTTTTTTGATTTTACAATACTTAAATACTGCCGGTGCGATACTCACTGCTACCACGCCTATTGTGAGTCCTAGAAGGATTCCAGCCAAAACATCGCTTAAGCTATGAACACCAAGGATGATGCGACTCGTGCAGATAGCTACCCAGGCCAGACCAGCGAGTAGGGTGATGCCGACATTTTTTCGTCTTTTCATCCAGGTGAAAAACCACACGCTGGTTACAAACAAGACAGTGGCCACGGCCGCATGAGTGCTGGGAAAGCCGTATGAGGTGAGGTGGATTAATGCAGTATCTGGACGAGGGAGAGCCAGCAGCTGCTTCAGCAGGCTGCTGATGGCTACTGTGAAGAAAAGCAGGCCAGAGAAAAGCCACCATATTTTAGTGTGGTGTTCATAGGTAGCAAATATGCCAGCAAGAACCACAACTGTCAGGACAGTAGTTGGGCTTGTTAGGCTCGAAACTAGAAAAGCCAAATCGGTTAAGAAGTTTTCATCAATAGCAGTCAGATTCTGGTCAAAAGTGGTGCTAGAGATTCGCTCGAGCCATAAAACAAAGATGCCTGCAAAGGAGGCAAGAGTAATGATGCCGGCATTTACTGGGTGTACTTGATTCATGGCTAAAGAATTGGCTCTAAGTTACCACGTTTGAAAATATGCCCACCCAAAGTGTAGCGGTCGTACCCGTGAGTGAACATCGCTGCTGATGTGCCAATCAGTGTGATGTGTGACCAGACAGCTTCATCAAAGACAGTCATCGAGATGATTAGGAGAATTGCGTACACGATCGCAGCAAAGCGAATCTCGAAACCAATGATAAAAAAGATTCCCAGCCCAATCTCAACCAGCATCAGTGCCAAGAGTAAAAAGGGTGCATCCATACCCAGCGCAGAACCGAGATTTTGGTTGTTTATAACACTGACAAGATTGTCATTAAAAAGAAAACGGCTGTAGAAACTGGCATAGATTACTGATAGTCCAAAGGCAATTCGCAAAAGTACAAATTTATACTTGTGTAGATGAAGCCCTAAGGCACGTTTAAGACGCAACGCTTTTTCAAACTGTGAGTGTATCAGTTTGTAACTACCACCAAAGAATAGGATGGTCACGCCCTCACCAAGATAAGCAGCGTGATGCACTGCCTGCCACTCCTGAACAAAAAGGATCGGAATAAAAAGGATAAGAACACCGAAGCTGGCCATGCGCGGGAATATCCCGGCCACAAGCATTACACCAGAAACATACATTAACCACTGCGCAATAATTGACCAGTCGCCAAAGATGTTGCTCAACGGTAGATCAACACCAAAAATAGCTTCCTGATAAGCGGAAAGCAAAAGTGTCGTTCCGAGCGTGATCTGCATAATAAACGGCGCAAACTTTTTAATGCGGTGAAGTATTGGATCAAGCCATGTTTCTAGCTGGCGTGTGATAGACACCAGAAAAACAATCAGTATAATGACGCCAGCAGTAGCGCCCCAGAAAAGTAGTTGATTTATGTTTTCCCGTACCAAAAGGAGGAAGTTTGGCTGATTGACTGATCCAGAGTAGGAGAGGCTGGAGCCAGACTGTGCATTGACTACGGCGGTATGGCTAGTCAACCAGCTTAAGACAGAGCTAATGATGTTCATATGCCCTATAATAACGCATATTTTTATAAATAGCGTATAATAAAGTCAGTCGATAAGTTGCCACAAATAATCTAAACTCGTAGACCATGTAATGAAAAGCGAGTTCCTTCGTCTATATTTAATGAGTGATCCTGATAAAAAAGAATTTCTGGCCGTCTATGATAAGCACGCTGACGCTGTTTTCCGACGTTGTTTTTTCAAAACATCCGATCGGGAGGTAGCCAGCGACTTAACTCAGGAGGCCTTTACCCGCACCTGGGATTACTTGGCTGGAGGTAAAAAGATAGATAACCTCAAGGCCTTTATCTTTACTGTGGCTAATAACCTTATTAAGGATTACTACAAGAAGAAGCGGGCGGTTCTAATGGCCGATATGGGTGATTTTGACCCGCAGCAAATTGCCGATGAAGTAGAAAACATTGAGGCTAAAGTGCGGGTTCAGGAAGTGATTCGTGCTCTTCAGAAGCTAAAGGACGAAGATCGCGATGTTTTGACTCTAAATTTACTGGATGGTTTCGGACCTAAGGAGATTGGAGGCATCCTCGATGAACGCGAAAACACAATCTCGGTTCGTCTCCACCGGGCCAAAGCCCGACTGCGCGATGTACTGAATTTAAATATTGAAGATGAGTAACAACAAACTCAACAAAGTAATGGACACTCTACGAGAAATCAGTCTTTCTGAGACTGATCGTGTTTCCATGCGCGCACATCTATCGCAGCATATTGATACTAATCAGCCGGTTGTGTCACCATGGGTATCAATCATCTCCCAATTAAAAATACTGAGCCGTTCCTCGGCTGTAGCGTTTGCCGCAGTCCTTTTCATGATTGGTGGAGTATCACTTGCCGCCGAGCAGGCACTGCCAGGTGATCCTCTTTATAATTTCAAAACTGGTGTAAACGAAAGCTTTCTGAGTCTTACCTCTTTTTCACCGACGACTGACGCAGCGCATCAGTCACGTCTTGCGAGCCGTCGTATTGCTGAGCTAGAGTCACTGGCGGCTAGAGGAGAGCTCAGTGAGACTATTTCTGTCCATCTTACTACCGCAATCTCCAACCACACAGCATCAGCCCGTGAAGAGATTGCCAAGATTTCTGCTAGTGGAGAAGAAGGTGATGCAGCCTCATTAGAAACGGAGTTGTCTTCTTCCCTCGAAACTCACAGTGACATTCTCTCTGATTTGTCTGAGCAAAATGGCCAACTGTCTACAGTGACTGCCAATGCGGCTGCTCGTCTGCGTCAGGTTGCTCAGGTAAAGGTAGGGAAAGAAGCCATCATTTCTTCAGCCTCTAGTACGGAGGTGTATCGGGTTGGTTTGGAGAATCAAAACAGTAGCGAACAGCTTTCATCTACTCAGATAAAGCGCCTACTAGAAAGAACTGCCGATCGTCTTGCCACTGCTCGCGGGCAGTTTGCTCTAGAGGCACCAGAAATGGGCAGTGTACGTATCAAGGCCACTGTTCAAGATCTACTTATGACCTCGGCTCATACCATCGATCAAGCCATCGATCTTATTGATGAAGATAAGTACAAAGAAGCAGATCCACTTTTGCGTGAAGCCTTTTCCTACGCTCACCGAGCAACAATTCTCATGAGCTCACGTCGGGCCCTCGAGGCTTCTTCCGGGATCTCAATCGATCTACTACTTAAGAGTGATCTATTTTCCGTTGCCAGCAGCTCCAGTCGTACTCAGGTGGGTGGTGCTGATGTGATCCCTGATGACCAGGCGACCTCTACCGAGGCTGAAGATAAAACACCAACCGGAATCATAACTCCGAATCAGGATGGGGAAGATGATCAGCCTGCTTCTGCATCTAGCTCAACCTCGGCTGTACAGGGAGCATCCACCTCGACTGCCACAGTAGACTTAGATAAAGCATCTTCTACAAACACAGGCTCTACTGATAAGAAAAGCTTCACTCGTGAGCAGTCTATTGACACAGAAACCAACCGTCAGATTGAAAATGTACTTCAGCGGGTGAAGGAGACTCTAGAAACACATACCCCGCAAGGATTCCTACCAGCCAGGACGTCTCATGAAGATGAAATTTAGCCTGTAATAAACTGGCTAATCATTCGTCTTCATGAGTGTACCCGATTGGTACAACAGTACTGCTGTAGCATTCAGCTACAACGCAGCTGTAATTATTTTCCAGGAAAAAACCCCGCTTCGGCGGGGTTTTTTCAATATATGATCATTTTTAGCCAGACAGGAAAATTGTAAGTTATAATACAAACATGCCAAAGAAATCTAGTAGTGGTGACAAACTTACCAACAGCGTTCGCGGTCTGAAGAAATCGATCGATAGGTCTAACTCGCTACGCTGGCGGTTTATGCTCGGTATCATGCAGGGTATCGGCGCGGTCGTTGGTGCCTCATTACTGGCAGGCCTGATCCTTGGCTGGCTAGCATCTAGTTTTGATACAGTGAGCAATATTCCTTTTATTGGTGATTATTTTGCTGATATTAGTGAGATGCTTGAGGATGCCCCATCCGAATAACCTCCCTGGTAATTTAGATTTAATTTTTACTTTTACCCGGTTAGACATCCTGCCAAGACGGGAAAAATCTTAGATTTTGTTAAACCGGGTGAACTTTCTACTTTTAACTCTCTACTTTCTACTTTTAACTTTCTACTAGATTTATGCCTGAACTCCCTGAAGTCGAGATGGTGCGTCGTCAGCTGGCAGACAAGATCGTCGGCAAGACAATCGCTGATGTAGAAGTGCTTGCTGATAAAGCAGCCGGTAATGACCCGCAGTTTGCCAAGGAACTGGTTGGTCAAAAAATCACTGGCCTGGAGCGAAAAGGAAAGTATCTCTTCTTTGTTCTGAGTGGTGATGACTCGTTTCTGGTTGGTCACCTGCGGATGACCGGCCGGATTATATTTGTATCTGCCGACAGTGAAGAGGAACACGGCGGCGGCCATGCACTTTCTAAGTCAGTTGCATCACAGCCACACAAACATACTCGTATTATTTTTACATTCAAGGATGGCTCACACCTTTATTACAACGACATGCGTAAGTTTGGATATTTGAAGCGGGCCACTGCAGAAGATATCAATAAGCAAAAAGAAGCGTTAGGCCTGGAGCCATTGGCGGATAGTTATACGCTCGAAAGTTTTTCAAAAATTTTAGCTGGTCGGCGAACCTCGGTCAAAGCAGCATTGTTGAAGCAGTCTGACATTGCTGGTCTGGGAAATATTTATGTTGATGAGGCCTGCTGGCGAGCAGAGGTACGGCCAGACCGCACGGCTGGGGAATTTAGCGAAGTTGAGGTCAAGGCTCTATTTGAAGCTACTCAGTCGGTGCTAGAGGACGCTATTGAGCACGGTGGTACTACTTTTCGTGATTATGTTGATACCGGTGGAAAGAACGGTAATTTTACCGATAAGCTGGCCGTCTTTGGCCGGGAGGGTGAGGCTTGTCCGCTCTGCGGAGAGACAATAAAAAAGAGTCGTGTGGCTGGTCGTGGGACACATTTCTGCCCTCAGTGCCAAAATTAAGTGCTTAGCACATGCTACAATGCAGTTAGTTGCAGATGCTGAAAATCGCTGTATGTGGATGCCGGTTCCGAGTGATATTAACAGGCTGGCGCAGATCAAAGGAGTTGCTCTCAGTTTCCGGCTGTAGCTGAGGTAAATCTTATTTCCAGTAAATCTCTTTCAACCTTAAAACTGATAAATATGTCGCTCGTATTTTTTAAATATATCTATTGGCATTACACAGCAGCAATCCCAACACTGGTGAGCCATATTGGTAATGCGGTATCATTTCTATGGCAGTTCTTTTCTATTCCACAGCTCCTAAGAACGCTTTTTTCTCCGTGGCATCGACTACATGAGTCGTATAAAAAAGGGTTTGATATCAAGGATGCTATCAGCACTTTTATTATTAATACACTAATGCGGGCAGTTGGTGCTGTTGTTCGATTAGTAATTGTATGTGTTGGTATTGTGATAATGGTAGCTGCCGGGGTAGCCGGTTCCACTGCCATTATTTTGTGGTTGCTATTTCCGGCGGTGATCGGTGGCATAATCGGCGTAATTGTATATTTCATGGTATGAAAAACACTCAGTTAGACATTTTTTCTGCAGCTGAAGATTTCCGAGCTAGTATTATGCTGGAGGGTAGGCTCTCCAATAGTCACCAGCGGCAATTGATAAATATATTTATTGGAATTACCTTTGCGGCTGCTGTGATTTTCTTTGGTAGTGAGTATGTGTCAGTTATTTCACTGCCAGCTTGGCTATCACAGCTAGCTGCAATAGTAGGGTTAGTGTCTCTTTTGATTATTTTAGTTGCTTCCGCGTTACGTTGGTTTTACCTGTTCTTTAGGTTAGCTACACCAACATCGGCTCAGTCAAACGAATCAACGCAGTCAGATGGCTGGGAAATCGTTTCGTATCCGGTCGCTGACATACTGCTTCACATTAAGGATGAGCGTGATGTAGTTGTTGGTTTCTTAGAGAGTAGATTTGGGCAAATGGTATGTATTCGGTCTGGTGTGCGCCTTGATAAATTTCAGTCAACGCTTATAAACACCGACCGACTACCGTTGCCGGTCGATAAACTAACCGTTGATCGACCGGCAACTCTTACCAACCTCACCAAGGCTCTCTTGACTGATGATCGCATTCAGGAAGCATTTCTTTCTTCTGTGGTTACTACGGAAACTGTCCTGCAGGCAGCTAATTGGGTAGAGAGAGCCGACCGACGCTTTCGTGTAGCTACTTGCTTCTGGTCACGTGAACATCTCAACAGTATTACACCGTTTGGTCAGGGATTTTCTTATGGTACGGCGTATACACTAGAGAAGTTTTCTCGGACTCCCTCCAGCAATCCAGTTTTTTTGGAAGCCGATACAACCGATACAGCTTTTGCTCGTGATCTTCAGGCAGTTTTTAATATTTTTTCTCGACCACGGGATGCAAATGCGTTACTAGTTGGGGCGACTGATGGTGGGGTTGGCGATGTTGTCACTACGGTTCAGGCTCATTTACGATCCGGTGAAGCGCCGAGTATCTTGGGTGACCGTAAATTATACGTTCTTGATACACGGGCACTTATCACAGTAGCCAAAGGCGGCCCGGCTGGTCAGCTTGAGCGTCTTCTGGAGAAGCTTTTAACTGAAGCCACAATGGCAGGCAATGTCTTACTTGTCATTGAAGGCATTGTTCAGTTTCAGGAAGAGGCAGAGCGACTTGGGGTTGATGTGTACGCCGTACTCGACGTCTTTTTTGACCATCCACAGTTACCGATTATCGCTACGTCTAGCACCAGTGATTACCATAATTATCTTGAGGGTCGAGAAGTGATGAGTCATTTCGGGGCTGTTCTTGTGCATGATGTGGATGACGACACTCTCCTGCGGCTACTGAGTGAAGTAGCTGATGCTAGAGAGGGACAAGCGATATGCACTGTTGGTGGACTGCAAGCGGTGGCTCGGGCTGGTCGTGATTTGATTACGGATGATGAAATGCCGCACGCGGCGGTTAATCTTCTGCTAGAAATAATTTCCACCCATCCATCAGAGCGGATTAATAAATCTTTAGTGGAGTCCTACGTATCAGAGTTAACTGGTATACCAACCGGAGAGGTGCAGAAGCAGGAACGGGCTGCCTTATCAAGTCTGGAAGAGAGGTTGCATGAGCGAATTATTGGGCAGGATGAGGCGGTAAAAGCAGTTGCTGCTGCTCTGCGCCGTAATCGATCCGGGGTTGAAGATCAGAATCGTCCGATCGGAACCTTTCTCTTTTTTGGTCCGACAGGAGTAGGTAAGACAGAGACAGCTAAAACTTTAAACAGAGTTTACTTTGATGATAGTGGTATGCGGCGTTTGGATATGTCTGAGTATAGTCAACCGGATGCAATTGATCATCTACGCGGAACCTCTGAAGGCGGCGGCCGTCTGAGTAATATCGTTCGTGAACATCCGTATGGGGTACTTCTTTTGGATGAGTTTGATAAAGCATCGCCGGCGGTACATGATCTTTTTTTGCAGATTCTTGACGAAGGTCACTTCACCGATGGAACTGGTCGTCTGGTTAGTTTAGATAATATGATTATTATTGCTACCTCAAATGCTGGCGCTGGGAAAATATTTTCTTTGGTTGCAGAAGGGGCAGATTTACAAACCCGCAAGGATGAAATTATTGAGTCTTTAATTACCGATGGTGTATTTCGCCCGGAGCTTCTGAATCGTTTTGATGCTACCGTTTTGTATCATCCATTATCTTCGGATGACATTATTCAAATAACCAATCTTATTTTAGAGGAGATGAAGTCTAGACTTAGCGAGCGTGGTTATCGCCTGCAGCTTGATGATGATGTTGCTACTTATGTGGTTGAGCACGGCTATGACCCAAAGTTTGGTGCTCGTTCTATTCGCCGAGTGATACAGAATACTGTAGAGAATGCAGCAGCTGACAAAATAATCAACAAAGGTTTGTCTGCGGGTGATGAAATTCATCTCTCAGTTGCTGACATTTCATTAATCGACAGCAATTAGTAACACCTACAGTTATGGTAAGGTTTAGTGGAGATGGTAGTATACTCAATACATGAGACATGCGATCTTCATTCTTACATTCTCTTTGCTGGTTACAGTAGCGCTCGCTTTGATGCTTTTCTGGCCGAGTGTTGATCAGTCTGCCGATAAGCCGACAGCTGCCACCAGCTCACCAGCGACTCAAAGCGTAGCGCTTTTCTACTACCAGCCGGAGGCCGACATGGATGATCAAGGGAACATCCAGTGTAGTCCGGATGGATTGACGGGAGTTTTCCGTGATATTCCACAAACTCAGTCACCTCTAGCCGACACTCTTGAGCTTCTACTACGAGGTGATCTCACTGCCCAGGAGCGACAGATGGGCATCACCACCGAATTCCCGCTTGAAGGAGTTGAGCTGGTTGATATAAATCTGGCTGATGGCGTGGCCACGATCGCGCTTGATGACCCAAATTTCCGGACTAGTGGTGGCTCATGTCGCGCCAGCGTTCTACTTAATCAGGTTGTCCGCACCGCTCTGCAGTTCCCGACAGTCCAAGAAGTTAACTTCCTTCCCGAAACCCTCTTCCAACCTTAATACTTTAAGATAAAGGAGGGTATTAACAGCATAATTTAAAATCATGGAAACAACTATATTTCTTGCTCAAATCTGGGGTCCTGTGCTACTAGCGATTGGGCTCGGAGTTTTGATTAGCCGTCATCGTTATACGCGTATGTTTAGAGAAGTCGGTAAGGAGACCGTTGCTTTACTACTTTCTGCTCTTATTGCGATTGCAGGCGGTGTTGCTCAGATCTTAGCCCACAATATCTGGGTTTCCTTTCCGGAGATACTAATCAGCCTCTTTGGTTGGATCCTTTTGGTGAAAGGTGGAGTACTGGCTATCTTTCCTAAACTTGCCGGTAAAGTTGGTCGTCGCTTCCTAAAAATTCCAGCAGCAATCATTACCGCCGGAGTCGTTACGCTAATTCTTGGTATCTACATCACCTGGTTTGGCTTCCTGATGTAAATCTGATCACTTCTTAGCTTAAAGGTTGATCTTTGCGGAGATCAACCTTGGCTTTTCTGCGTGGTTTCTTCCTGTATAATTAAAGCTAGCCATGAATACAAACACACACAATTATTTATCAGCAGTTTTATTCCTCGCAGTTCTCGTCCTTGGGTTTGGCTTCCCAACCTCAACACAGGCAGCCGAGGATATACCGCGGATTAAGATATCTATAAACGAGGCAGGAATTAATGCTCAGCCTGTAAAGAAAGGTAAACTCCAGACGCGTCAGAGTGGTGACCGACAGACAGTTCGTTTTAAGATTACCCCGGTCGAGACAAAGGATGGCTACATCCGTGTCATCGTCCCGCTTAGTGACCTATCTGAGGGGGTGAATGTCATCTCGGTACCGGCTCGTCTCCTTGATTCGCGTGGAGGTGAAAAGGGAGGGAAGTTACTTGCTCGTTAATAATTTTCATTCGTCCAGGAAAATCACATGTGATTTTCGGACATAAATTCGCACGATGGTACTTTTACTCGCTTTACTCATAAAAATTAACCAACACTCATTCAATGCGTAAACATAAGAAAAAGTTAATCTGGAGTACTGTCATCATTGTCGCGGTTGGGTTGATGATTTTCGGTAGTAGCAACAGCGCCGCCGGAAACTGGGTCGACACAGATGTAGCCTGCCTGCCAGGAGGACACCAGAATGCTCTAACACATATCCATACCGACCTCACAGTTTTGGTGGATGGAGAGAATGTATCGATTCCGGCCAATGTCGGTGTTTCCAACTTCTGTATGGCGGAGGTACACACTCACGCCGCTGATGGTGAACTTCACATTGAGACACCGCAGCAACAGCATAATCGCACCATCACCGACTTCTTCTCTGTCTGGGGAGAGCCTTTGGAGCGAGAAGGGTATGAACGAGAAATTACCGTAAATAGCCAGCCAGAAACGCCAGAGTATCTCTTTGCTGATGGCGACCAGATTATGGTTCGCTTTACTCCAGCTGCCACAAACACTCCGGCTACAACCACAGAGCCAACTGCTACCACCTCACAGGAGTAGTTTTACCGAAATTATTTAGGGGATAAGACCTGCTTGTAGCAGTTTGTTTGTTGGTGTTACTATGAAGGCAGACATTTAACCATAATATTTTTTCATGAAAACACTCACAAATTCTTTGCTACTCAAGGTAGTTCTGGCCGCCGTACTTGCTTTTGGTACTTTATTTATTTACACCCTCTCAGTCGATGCGCAGAATCTGCGTCCAACTGATCGTACGACGACAGAGCAGGCCGATCGGTCAGATAACGGTGACCGTGACAAGGATGGCTACGGAGGAACCGCCACTTCTGATGATCCGGATTTTAATGATATGGATAGTGATGAGGAAGAAATTGATGATGGTGATGGAGTACCAACAGCCACCGAGCGGGCTAATTACAATAACTCAAGCTCAAACAGGGCAAATGTTGTCGATCTTGATACTGATGGAGATACTGATGCTGATGGCCGTGCTGATGTTAGACGTCAGACGGATCCAGATGATGATGGTGATGGAGTACCAACAGCCACCGACCGGGCTAACTACAACAACTCTCGTTCCAATCGAGCCAATATTCGTAGCGACTTTCCGGGTGGTGACGTAGCCGAGGAGCGAATTCGACAGTTACGTGGCATTGATAAGTCAACGCCACTTTTGTACCAAAATATTCGTGCTAGTGGTTCGCTTTGCCCGATCAACGACTGTGATGATGAAGATGGTGACACTCGTCCGGATGCAAGAGATCGTCGCCAACACGCTCTGCGCGTAGCCGTTTCTGGTGATGAAGTACGTGGAGCTAGTGAAGAGGCTAAGGCTGAGGTACGTCAGCGTCTGCAAGGCATCAATGAGATTAACAATGCAAATGACTTTGGTATTCGTGTAGCTCTCGCAGCGCTTGATAATGAGAAGATTTCAGATATTGAAACTGATGATGAGCAGACAACTATTCGCTTCCGGTCTCGAGCACGTATTTTCGGTTTCATCCCTGCTGAGCTACGAGCTCGAGTCGAGGCAACCGCTGATGGTGAGCGAGTGCGTTATCCGTGGTATGCCTTTCTAGCTAACAAGGATGATGCCTCCAGTCTAAGAGAGTTAGCAGCTGAGATTCGTGCTGACCACGACAGACTTTTCTTTGCCACTGTTGAAGGGGAAGAGTAAGTTTTAAAACAGATAAAGTGAAGTATAAAAGGGCGGCCAACTTGGCCGCCCTTTTATACTTCATGTTATATGCTTTATGCTACATTATTTTAGTATCTGGTAGCCACCGATCAGAGGTAGGGGCTTCTTTTTACCGCCAGCAGCATTGATGATACCAAGAATGATAAATATGGTCACAGCGATTGAGCCTAGCCCAGAAATAAACCAGCCGAGTAGCGGAATAATACTGATGCCAAACAAAATAATCTCGACAATCAAGAGGATCAAACCTTGATTAGCGTGATACATCGCAAACTCTGAGTCCTTGGCAATTATAATCGGGATGATAACCAAAATTCCCAGGTAGGAGATGATACCCATAGCCTGGTCATTCACATCTCCTTCGGCCGGTTTCTTCCGTTCAACGCTGTTTTGCTCGTTATTTTCCATATATATGAGTTAGCCTAGTAATACCTTCAGTATACCAGTCTGCTACTTTTTCCTTTATAC
>Ga0136596_1000603_pt1 | contig 17957 bp, 15 predicted proteins | sample AntRauTorcE11897_FD_101387 | JGI IMG/M metagenome (GOLD analysis project Ga0136596, IMG submission 101387) | Saline lake microbial communities from Rauer Islands, Antarctica - Metagenome Torckler E11 #897 | ecosystem: Environmental > Aquatic > Non-marine Saline and Alkaline > Saline | place... | reverse complement strand
TGTTTTCATGATTGACCTTTACAAAAGGCTAATCAAATCACATCATACCAATCGGTGTACATTGGAAATTTCAAATCTGCCTGTATGCCTTGCCATTACTGATGGTTTCATGCGTTTTCCCTGAACCGGTCACACCAAAACGACCACCGTGATGAAAGAATTGAGGGTACGGCATACAACCTCCTTGTTTTTTGTTACCTCAAGATAGCACAAAAGCCGCAGTAAGCGGCTTTGTATAAAATCTGGTATTTAATAGTTGACTCTAAAAAACTCTGTAACCTTCCGGGTTCTTAGATTGCCACCGCCAAGCATCTGACATCATCTGGTCAAGTCCAAGCTGAGCCTTCCAGCCTAGTTCGTTTTCAGCTTTCGATGGATCAGCATAACAGGTAGCGATATCACCAGGGCGACGAGCGACGACTTGGTAGTTAACAGCGCGGCCGGATGCCTTTTCAAAAGCAGCAACGATTTCCAGTACTGAGTAGCCCCGCCCTGTACCCAGATTCCATATATGCGTGCCTGTCTTATCTGTAAGGTGCTGCAAAGCAGCCAAGTGCCCTTTAGCCAGATCAACAACATGTATGTAATCACGCACACCCGTTCCATCCGAGGTTGGGTAGTCGTCTCCAAACACAGATAGCTTTTCCAATTTCCCTATAGCGACCTGGCTGATATAGGGCAAAAGATTATTAGGAATATCATTGGGGTCCTCACCTATCAGGCCACTGGCATGAGCCCCCACAGGGTTGAAATAGCGCAGTAAAGCCGCAGACCAACGATCATCCGATTTGCATAAATCCTGTAGCATCTCTTCAATCATCAGTTTACTACGCCCATAAGGATTGGTTGGAACCCCTGTAGGAAAACTTTCACTGATGGGCATGGAATCCGGCTCGCCATAAACAGTTGCCGAGGAAGAGAAGACGATCTGAAACACCCCGGCCCGCTGCATAGCCTCAAAAAGCACCAAGCTGCCAGCTACATTGTTGTCATAGTAGTGCAAAGGCTTGCTAACACTTTCACCCACAGCCTTCAAACCTGCAAAATGGATGACGGCATCAATAGTGTAAGAAGTAAAAATCTCATCCAGCAAACCGGCATCCCGGATATCACCCTGAACAAAAGCCAGTGACATGCCAGCAATTTGTTCGACACGCTGCAAGGATTCACGACAAGAGTTGGAAAGGTTATCCAGCACGACTAGTTCAAAGCCAGCTTCCAGAAACTCAACACAGGCATGAGAACCGATATAACCAGAACCACCTGTCACTAAAAGCTTACCAGCCATTATCTTGCTCCAAATCCTGTTAAAATTGTTCGCAACGTCTTGAAAATAACCAGAATACCCAACTAAAGAAGAGGTGTTTAATATAGCCGTTTTCTATTATCGTATTTACATTTCACTGCAATTGTCCAGGTGTAGGGTTAACCAAACCGCTGTGCAAATCAGTGGAGGGGGGTAAAAGGTGGTCTACAACATCAGAGGTGGGTTTGAATCCGCCAACAGCCATTTCCAGAACCGCACGGGCTTTCCAACAGTCCAGTTCCTGTTCGGCAGTTTCCAGCAGTTGGAGGAATTCATCAATCTGGGGACGGGTGAGTGCTTCTTCTTCAGCGCGCATAATTTTAGGGTGGCGGGTACCGCTGACATTATCACCAATCAACAGTTCTTCGTAGAGTTTCTCACCAGGGCGCAGGCCAGTGAAAACCACTTCAATATCTCCATCAGGGTGTTTTTCATCCTTCACTTCAACACCGGAAAGCTGAATCATGCGTCGGGCCAGATGTTCAATTTTCACCGGCTCGCCCATATCCAATACAAAGACATCACCACCTTGAGCCAAAGAACCCGCTTGAATCACCAGCAAAGATGCTTCAGGAATTGTCATGAAAAAACGGGTGATTTCTGGGTGAGTCACGGTCAAGGGACCGCCAGCAGCCAGTTGCTTTCGAAAGAGCGGCACTACTGAGCCAGAAGATCCCAGAACATTGCCGAAGCGAACCATGGAGAAGGTTGTAGGAATGCAATCACCTGCGCGATTATCGCTCGCAGAGCAGGCTCCCACACGAGCTCCAGTATGGGCGAGATCCTGAATAACCAGCTCAGCAAAACGCTTGGTGGCCCCCATCACATTGGTTGGACGTACTGCCTTGTCAGTGGAAATCAGTACAAAACGCTCCACCGCATATTTCAAAGCAGTTTCGGCAACCACCTGGGTACCCAACACATTATTACGGATACCTTCAAAAACATTGTGTTCAACCAGAGGAACATGCTTGTAGGCTGCAGCGTGGTAAATGGTTTGTACATGGTAACGACTGATAATCGCCTCAAGCCGCTGGCGATTACACACCGAGCCCAGAAGCGCCAAAATCGGCAGGCTGTAACCAAGCTCCTGCTTGAGCTGATTCAGTTCCTGATCAATCGTATAAAGGGAATATTCACTAACGTCATAGAGCAAGAGCATGGCGGCTTTAATCGCCACTATCTGGCGACACAGCTCAGAACCAATTGATCCTCCTGCTCCAGTCACCATGACCACCTTGCCCTCAATGCTGGCCGCCAAAAGATCTTCACGTGGTGGTATAGGATCACGACCTAAAAGATCTTCCAACTCCACTTCTCGCAGTTGGTCTACACTGGCCTTACCGGAAACAATTTCCGGCATGGAAGGAACCGTCTGCACATGCACTGGCTGATCAACAAAATGATCCAATGCCTGCTTGCGTTCCTTTTTAGAAGCATTGGGAATAGCCAGCAAAACTCGAGTGATTTTGTGCTCTTTGAGCAGGTTCAAAGATTCTTGGGGAGGATAAACCTTCAACCCTTGCACCAGACTACCCCAGAGACTACGCTCATCATCAACAAAAGCGACCGGATAAAACTCACGTCCATTGGCCAGAGCCATAGCCAACTGCACCCCAGCCCCACCTGCACCATAAATCAAAACCGGTTCTTTATCGGCATAATGCTTAATCAGCCACTGGTAATAACCTCTAACCAGCACCCGGGTGCCCCCCACATAAATCAGCGTGACCAGAGCAAAATTCACCGGAACCGAACGTGGGAAGCCATGAAAACCGTAAAAATACATTCCGGCCCACATCATCAAGGCCAACAAACAAGCCCCCTTGACCACTGCCATGAGTGCCTGAATGCCCATAAAGCGCACCACAGCACGGTACAAGCCCAAGCGTGCAAATACAAAAACTCCGACCACCGGGGTAATAACAAACAACCACCAAAAAGGCTCCATCTTATCGATGGGCCACCACTCGGCAAAACGCAATGCAAACCCTGACCATAAAGCCAGAGGCAAAGCGACCATGTCAGCCAACACCATCACAAGGCGTTTATAGCTACGATCCAGCATGGCAACCTTGAGATGAAGTTTAGCGGTAGTTTTTTTCATTTAATCCGATCACCTGATCCTTTACCCAATATAGTCATAAAAATATACCTGAAGTAATCCTTTACTGTCATGTTTTCTAACATTTTTTTATCCGTTTCCGCCAACAACTCAGGAGTGGACATATCGATTTCATTCACCTGAGCCAAACCAGTAATGCCGGGGCGAGCTTTAAAAACACCTTGTTTACTGCGGGCTTCTGTCAGTTCATTTTGATTGAACAGCCCAGGACGCGGCCCGACTAGGCTCATTTCGCCTTTCAGCACATTCCATAACTGGGGCAACTCATCCAACTTGGTACGGCGTAGAAAATGACCAAACTGCGTAATAGAAGAGCTGTTAGCAAGATGCGTTGCCACCGAAGCCGTGTCCAGTTTCATAGTACGAAACTTCACAAGGGTAAAAGGTTTTTGGTGTCGACCGACTCTCTCTTGTCGAAAGATGGGTGAACCGGTATCGAAAAAACCGATAACCGTCAGCAGCAACAAAACCGGAAAACCTAATACCAAGCCTAATAACGCAAAAATAAAATCAAATGCACGAATCAAAATAAAAAGCCTCTGTGAGAAATCATTCCATTAGCAATTAAACTTTTTCGGGAAAACAGCGCCTTAGTCCTTCTTTTACTGTAATGGGTGGCTGCCAACCCAGCAAATCCTGGGCTTTAGAAATATCCACTTGTAAAGAACCCAGCAAACGCCGAGCTTCAGCATTTTTACCCAAAATACGAGCCCCAAACATCAGCAAACCAGCTGGTAACGGAATTAGACGAGATGGTTTACCCAAAGCCTCAGCGATACCACGCAATAGTTCAGTCGTGGATATGTCGTGGCCATCACTGGCAAGAAAAATCTGATTCGCTGCAGCAGGGTGGTCAATACAGGTGATGACCAGATCAACAAGGTTATCCAAAGCAACTAAAGAGCGTTGATTGTGAATAGCCCCTAAGGGTAAAGGTATGCCTTTTTCAACCAACTTGATCATACTGGCAAAGTTACCCTTAACCCCAGACCCATAGACAAGCGGTGCACGGATAATCACAACCTCCATATCCGTCTCGGATGCTAATTGCTGTAAAGCCTGCTCGGCTTCCAGCTTGGACTGACCATAGGCATCTTCAGGAGTAGGATTCTCATCTGCGGTAAAAGGCTTGCCAAAATCCGTTTGTTCGCCATTTACCTTGATAGAACTGATAAAGATGAAGCGCCTTACTCCCGCTTCAGTAGCCTGGCGAGCCAAGTTCAACGTTCCCTCCACATTCACTCGACGGTATTCAGCCAAAGAGTCTTCCATTTCATCCTTCATGACATGAGCGCGGGCAGCACAATGAATGACCAACCCTTTACACTCAAGAGCCTCACTCCAATCAGTATTTCTGGTCAGATCGCCTACACAAAAAGTACTAGCTGGAAGACTAGTCTTCTTGGAGCGCACAGCAATAGATGGATTCGTTTCAAAGTCGGTTATTAACCGATCCAATACGGCACGGCCAAGAAAGCCAGTTGCGCCCGTAAGTAAGATGTTCATGATTTACTCTCTATAACGAGGCAAATAAAATCATCAGCCAAACCTTTCATGATCTCAGCACGAGCAAAGCGCGCTGTGAAATCAGGGCGTGGCTGAGTGACGAGTTGCAAATTTGCAAAAGAGTCTACAGCTTCATCCACATTACAGGGCGAAAAGACTGCTGCATTATCAATATTTTCCTGGATGAAGCTTGCTGCAAAGCCCCCTACCCCAGCCCAAACAGGCTTTCCCAGAGTTGCATACTCAAAAATTTTGGAGGGTAGTACTTTTTTGAAGGCATCATAATCATTCAAATGCAGGAAAAGCACATCGGCATTCTGGTAAATTTCAATCAGTTCTTTACGGGAAACTGGTGCCAGCAATTCAACATTATCACAGCCTGCATTCTCAATTGCTTCAACCAGCTGCTTACGTCTGCCGCCATCACCCAGAAGCTTAAATTTCAGTTTACCTTCAAAGTGTTTAGCCAAGGCTGGAATAATATGATGCAAACCCTGCCCTTCACCCATATTGCCTGCATAAACCACTTCAGGAACTGTGCGTGTATTAGGCTGACGAGCGGTTGGCTGAGCTTGTAAAAACTCTTCATCAATCCCATTGGTAAAGAGGCTGAATTCTTGATTGGGGTAACGAGCTTGGAAATAAGGCAGAAATCCACCGGATACCAGATTCACTTTACTGGCTTTTTTGATCGTCCAACGCTCAACGAGCGAAAAAACCGGCTTCATTAGCCAAACCAGCTTTTTGGAAAGTACATCCTTGATGGTATCCACAAAAATATCGCGAATATCCAGATACAGGGGCAGGCTCTTACGTCGGGCAACCCAGGCACCCAAGGCGGCAGTCATCAGGCGGGAACTGCTGGCATAGACCAAGTCGTAATCCTTGCCCTTCACTAATTTATTCACTTGCCTGACATAACTCAAAAAAGCTTTGGACTGATCCAACATCCCGCTTTGATGGGAAGGCAAGGCAATACGATGAACCGTTAAGCCAGGGCTGTCTTCTTTTTCTGGCGCTTCCACACTAAAACTGGAATAGCGATTCGGCAGAGTGGTCATCACCTCGATCTGTGAACCTTCAGGTATTTTTTTTTGCAGGGTCTCTACCAAAGAGGTATTACGAAAAGATCCTGCGGACAGGTCAGGCTGAAAATGAAAGCTGAGAATCAGAATTTTCAAATCTCACTCCATGAAATACGGGTTCTAATTTCGTTGGTATGTAAAGCCAGCACTAGGCAATGATTCGCAATAGAGGCACCAAAAGCCGGGTGCCAAGTTCCACTTTGCTGCTCAGCATTTCCTCCCTCAAAGCTCAAATCGAAAACCTGTCCTCCGGGCAAATAACCTTGCCAATGGTTTGCGTCAAGGCGTTCCAGACGCACATCCGGGTGTACATGAAAATAGGCCACTGCCTTGGTGAAGTGCCCTGTCAGCTGATCTTCAATAACCAGTTGGCCAGGCTCAGCAAACCACTGGCGTTGATGAGTCACCTTACCGGGCAGGCGCTGATAACCATCATGAGCTGCATTCACCTGAATTAGGTTGCACTGCTCTTGCACCTTCAAACCAAAGGGCGTGGCTCTTCTTGCTACCCTAAAACCAGCCCAGACCTCAGAAGAATTCTCACCATCCACTTCAAGCGTATTATGGGCTGCAGTAGAACGCTGACGATGACGTTCAGCATCCTCACCATATTGAGATATACCAGAATTAACGAACACTCGCTGACCAAAAAGGCTCAACTCAAAACTCAAGGTATCGGCATGGGCATGGCCAGGCTGATAATCCGGCCCCACCTTGGCAACATCCAATAAAGCACGGTGATGATTCGACCAGTCAATCACTAGGTAGCCACTGGACTGCAAATGATTCAGATACAAAGAGTCAGCAATTTTTGCTGCAGGCTCAGGCAAACAACCCAATTTCACTGCGTAATCTTCCAGCTGCTTTAACGACGGGGCTATACCCAGCGTAGAATCATTAAAAAAGGCAATATCGCCGTCAGGATGCACCAGCTTGCTCAACGAACAGATTCCCTGCTCAATCACACGCCGCCACAGCTTTTCACGTTCATTTAAAGCACTCAGCGGAGTCTGTTGCTTTAACTGCAGCAGATCACACATATCCCATAAAAGTGTTGCATGGTACATGGGAGAAAGCTCATAGTGCGCCCCATCAGCCAGAAACTGTTCTGCTACTTCCTGATCCAGCAGACTTAAGCCTTTTTTCAGCCAGGCATCGCCCTGTCGACCACCCAGAAAACTGCCTACAAAAACCAGTGCCTTGGCATTCGCAAAAAGATGGTTGGCCAGTATATGAAATTCGAGCTGCTGCTCCAGTGTATCGGCTTGGCAAGCCAGAGAACGCAACCAAAGCGGATCAACTTCATCAGGCTGTAAACAGCTCAACCATTTAACCCAGTTCACAATACGCAAGGAAAGGCAGTAGGGCTCCCAACCATTACCTTGCAAGGGTGGATTCGCTGCAATCCAGTTTTCAACCAGCAATTGGCACAAAGCTTTACGCTCACTGGCACCCACAGAATTCAAATCATCCTGGTAATGCAGGTTGTACAGCCATAGCTTGGAAAAATCCGGGTTATTCCAACCCCTGGTTAAATCTCCCGTCTCACCCAGAAAAGTAAAAGTCTCACCATCATCAGTTGCTGGTGAAAGGAAAACAGCACCCGACCAAGAGTTCAAAACATTACGTAGCCTTGGTTCAGGCAAATCGTTCAAGCGAGGCTTACGCAGACGATAGTAAACCCGATAAACCAGCTGCTTTATTTTAAGAAAACGCAGGGTGTGCAGAAGAAGCAATATGCGTTTCATTGGGTTTTCAGAAACTCTACAATACGTTGACAAGCCTTACCATCACCATAGGGGTTGTGGGCTAGTGACATCTGTTGATAAACCCCCTGATTATCCAGCAACTCCTGTACTGCCTGGCGAATCACTTCAGATTCGGTACCCACTAGACGAACCGTACCTGCATCTATGGCTTCAGGGCGTTCGGTGGTATTCCGCATTACCAATACCGGCTTACCCAAACCGGGGGCTTCTTCCTGAACACCACCGCTGTCGGTAAGCACTAAATAAGCTTTTTGCATCAGGTACACAAAAGGCTCGTAACCCAAAGGCGCAATCAAATGCACATTACTTAGGTCGCCCAATAAGCGATTTACCGGCTCCTGAACATTGGGATTGAGGTGAACCGGATAAATATAATGGGTTTCAGGGTTAGCTGTCGCCAGATCGCGCAAAGCTTTGCAGATACCTTCAAAACCACCACCAAAGTTTTCACGCCGATGGCCAGTTACCAGTACAAAACGCTCCTCTGTTACATTGGCATTCAGCCCAGCAGCAGACAAGGCATGATTAATTTGTTGCTGCAAATCGGGTGAGACGGTAATTTTCTCAACCACCCACTGCAAAGCATCAATTACGGTATTGCCAGTGACGAGCACCTGATTATCAGAGACCCCTTCTGCCAACAAGGCCTTCTGATTACGCTGTGTTGGTGCAAAATGCCAATGGGCCAGCCTTCCAGTCAATTGACGATTGGCTTCTTCCGGCCAGGGGGAATACAAATCCCCGGTACGCAAACCCGCTTCCACGTGTCCGACTGGAATCTGCTGATAAAAAGCCGCCAAGGTGGCTGCAAAAGTGGTTGCTGTATCACCATGAACCAGCACTAGGTTGGGTTTGAAGTCTTTTAAGACGTCACGTAAGCCCAACAACACCTTGCTGGTCACCTCATAAAGATCCTGCCCGGGTTGCATCACATTCAGGTCATATTCGGGTTCCAGCTCAAATAGGGCCAATACCTGGTCCAGCATTTCCCGGTGTTGTGCCGTAACAGCAACACGAGCATCAAAACAAGTATCGGCTTGCAAAGCTTTAACCAAGGGTGCCATTTTGATGGCTTCAGGGCGTGTACCAAAAACGAGTAAAACCTTCACACCTGAGTCACCCCGCAAAAATCCAGCACTTGGCCCTGAACAACCAGATTGTCAAACTCTCGGTGAGCCACCAGATAAACCACCAAATCCGCTTGCTGAGCAGCTTCCTGCCAAGGGGCTAAGCACAGACTTTCATGTTTTTTCAGGTTGGGCTCCACAGCCAGAGGCTGAATACCCTTTGCAACCAATTGCTGAAATACCCAAAGGGCCGGTGATTCACGCAAATCATCAATATTAGGTTTAAAAGCCAAACCCATGCAGGCTACCTGGGGGGCACGACCTTTTTCTGTTTTGAAGTGGGCCACCTCAGACTGAATTTTTTCCACCACCCATTCAGTTTTGCGAGTATTTACTTCCCGTCCAGTACGGATCAAACGGGCATCCTCACCCCCTTCATGGACAATAAACCACGGATCGACAGCGATACAGTGGCCACCTACCCCAGTTCCCGGCTGCAGAATATTCACTCGGGGATGACGATTGGCCAAGCGAATCAACTCCCAAACATCTATGCTAAACTTATCACACAAAAGCGAAAGCTCATTGGCAAAAGCGATATTGACATCACGGAAGCTGTTTTCAGTCAACTTAGTCATTTCAGCGGTGCGAGCATCGGTCACCAGTACCTCACCCGTCACAAAAGTGCGATAAAAAGCAGCCACCTTGTCACTGGCTACAGGTGTAGTCCCCCCGACAATACGATCATTCTCTACCAACTCACGCATAATATGGCCTGGCAATACTCGCTCCGGGCAATGCGCAATATGGACTGTATCAGTATCAATACCGGCTTCCCGCAAGACTTCAGCTACCTTTTCGGTTGTGCCTACCGGTGAGGTGGATTCAAGAATGACCAAGTCACCCGCTTTGACTACTGAAGCAATAGCACGGGTTGCATTCAAAACATAATCAATATTAGGTACAAACCCCTCATGAAACGGTGTGGGAACAGCCAGAATAAAGACATCAGCAGGTTCCGGGTTTAATGCAGCTTTTAAGTGACCTGAATTCACGGCCGAGTGAACAAAAGAATCCAAATCAGGTTCGACAATATGAATTTCACCCTGGTTAATAGTAGCTACAACCTCAGGCGAAATATCAACTCCTTGCACCTGGTAACCTCGATTGGCCAATAGGGCTGCAGAAGGTAGGCCGATGTAACCAAGACCAACAATACATATTTTCAAATCAGCTAACATATAAATAATCCAATAACTATTTTTGAGTTCGTAACTGCTCTGCAGCTTCTATGGATACACGGGCCACTTCAAAAACTTCTTCTGGGCTAATGGGGCAAGGCAAGCCTTTTTCAATACTATCGAGAAAAGCTGCAGCACAGGCTTTTTGACCTTTATCCTGCTGCCAGAGATTCATTTTTTTAAAACCGGGCCAGCCAAAACCGCGCAGTTTACGAAAGTTATCCAGCTGTAATACTCGACCCGCCGCGAAAACTTCCACACGTTCCTTGGGAAAGCTATTGCTGCCATTAGCGAAATAATGGACAGTTCCAAATGAGCCATCTGCAAAACCGAGAGTAATGGATGCCTTGTCTTCAGTTACTTGAATACCATCTGCTTTCCCCATACAACGAGCTTGAACTGAAGTAATCGCACTCCCGGCAAGAAAGCGCATCAAGTCAATAAAGTGACAAGCTTCACCAATAATACGGCCGCCCCCAACCTCAATATTCTGTGTCCAATGATCTGCCGGTATAGAACCTGCATTCATGGTCATGATAAAACTTTTGGGCTCATTAACACTTTGCAGCAGCTGGTGCATCTTCAGAATCTGGGGTGAAAAACGTCGATTAAAACCCACCATCAAACGGGGCTCATCATTCTTATTATTCTTAATATGATAAGCTTCTTCTACTTGTTGCAAACCTTCATACGTGATCGCCAAGGGCTTTTCGACAAAAACATTCTTGCCAGCCACCAAGCTATCTGCAACAAAACGTGCATGGCTATTATGCTGGGTGACGATAGCAAGAGTATTTATTTCAGGGTTCTCGATCATCGCCTGGGTGTCGGTGGTTGCAGTTTTAAACCCTGCCTTTTCACCATGAATCACCCCATTAACGCCACCTGAGGTAGAAATGGTATGCAACTGTCCTCCGGCAGCTTTAAATGCAGGGATTAAAACACGTGAAGCATAGTTACCCGCTCCAACAAAACCCAGAACAGGTTGAGTTGGCATAAAACCCTTATAATTACTCAACTCAATGCTCTTAACCTGTCGCTTATGATCATTCTTGCCATAATCAAGCAAAATACCCAAAGCAGTTTTGTCATCGGTTAGCAGGTCATAGGCTTTTGGGGCCTCATCAAAGGCAAATCGGTGTGTAATCAAGGAGTCAACATCAAGTTGACCTGAAGCCAACATATCTAGCACAGCTTCAAAATTACGTTGTTCCGTCCAGCGTACGAAACCGAAAGGGTAATCCTGCCCATTATCTTCATAATTACTATCATAGCGGCCCGGACCGTAAGAGCAGGACACTTGAAAGGTTAGTTCTTTTTCAAAAAAGTCAGCACGGTTCAGCTCAAGACCTACCACACCAACCAAGACAATGCGCCCGCGTTTACGGCACATTTGCGCTGCCTGAGTCACTGGATCATTAGATTGAGTGGAAGCTGTAATCAAAACACCGTCAACTCCCTGGCCCCGACTAAAAGCCATGCCAGCTGCCACAGGGTCTTCACCCTTGGCGGGATTACAAATTTCAGCACCAAAATCTTTTGCGAGTTTCAGCTTGTTATCATCAAAATCTATGGCCAACACACGGCAGCCATGAGCACGTAGCAACTGTACTGTAAGTAATCCGATCAAGCCGACACCTGTTACAACAAAAGCTTCACCCAAGGTAGGCCTCGCCAAACGAATGCCTTGAAGACCAATTGCTCCAACTACAGTAAAAACTGCCTGGTCATCGGTAACATTTTCAGGAATTTTAGCAGTGAGGTTTTTAGGTACGCGCACAAGATCAGCATGAGGGCCATTGGATAGCACTCGGTCACCCTCCTGAAAACCTTGAACCCCTTGGCCCACCGCAATTACTTGTCCAACATTGCTGTATCCCAGAGGAATAGGCTGTGCCAGTTTTGAGCGCACAGTATCTACTGTATTCAATAACCCATCAGTTTTGACTTTATCCAAAACCATTTTAACCTTCTCAGGCTGTTGCCGCGCTTTTTGTAAATATGAAGCACGCCCAAAATCAACCAGCATTCGTTCAGTACCAACAGAAACAAGGCTCTTACGAGAAGAAACCAAGATGGTTTTAGAAGTCACTTCAGGTGAAGGGGTATTAGCAAGCCAAGTCGTACCCTTGCCAAGATCTTGCAGAATTTGTTTCATAAACTAGGATTTTTCCATAACAGTTTTAAAAAGATTTGTCTTGATTGATGGTTCGGGGTAACTGATGAGTACAGCACGGTATTTACCCTTAAAAACAAAAAGACTCCCAGCAGCAGCACCTATGATTCCATATCGCTCGACCAGTGTGCTGATATCTTCATACGAACCCGCTCCACCAAGAACTGTTAGAGGCACCTTGACTAAAGGTTTAATTTTATCGATTAAATCAAGGTCGTAGCCTTCCATGCATCCATCTTTGTCGATAGAGTTAATTACAATTTCACCGACGCCTTGCGCATTCATTTCTACGAGAAATTTCTCCAGATTAATCTTTGCTTTTTTTGAGCCATTCTCAATAAAAACATCATAACCACCAAAAAGCTTACGTTTAACATCTAACACTGCGACTACACTTTGGCTACCAACTTCACTGGCAATCTCGGCTATCAATTCAGGCTTATATACGATTGCTGAACTCAAGGCAATTTTTTCAACACCCAAAGAAAAAACACGCTTGGCTTGTCGAGCATTTTTTATGCCACCTCCATAACATAAAGGCATTCTGCATTCTTGAGCTAAATGTTCAATCATCCGATAGTTAGGTTCACGTTTATCAGTTGTAGCATCGATATCTAGAACCATTAATTCATCAGCTTCTTTCTCATTAAAAATCTTAACTGCATTAATAGGATCGCCAACATATTTAGCATTTTTAAAGTTAACGGTTTTAACTAAACCTTTATTATGAACCAAAAGACAAGGAATAACTCTTGGATAAAGCATTAGAGTTCTCCAAAATTTCTCAAAAGTTTAGCTCCATTATGATGGCTTTTCTCAGGGTGGCACTGAATTCCGTAAATATTCTTATAATTTACCACACAAGCGAAACGATCGCCATAGCTAGCTGTAGCTAAAACATCGGCAGAAGAATTACAATCAAAATAGTACGAATGAAGAAAGTAAAACCTCGGGACAGAATCTAGCCCCTCAAACAGATATGAATCTTGTGCAACATCCAAGCTATTCCAGCCCATATGAGGCAGTGGGTTGCCTTTTATTGTACTGGAGTTAAAACCCTTAACGATACCATCTATCCAACCTAAGCCTGGACGCGCACCTTCTTCACTACTTTTCGCCAACATTTGCATGCCAACGCAAATACCTAGCACGGGAACCTCTTTCTCCAAGACAAGCTCATCAAGAGCCTCTTTCATACCCGAGTTTTGCAAACTAAGCATAGCATGGTCAAAAGAGCCGACCCCAGGTAAAATAAGCTTAGAAATTCCTTCAAGGTTAGCTTTACTACTCGCTACCACGCAAGGAACATTAAAACTTTTGTAGATATTAACAAAGGCTTTGATATTGCCTACGCCATAATCAACAATAGCAATCATCTTTTCCCACCCTTTTCAACTCCTAAAGCTCTTAAAATCTTGGAGCCAATTTCATAAATCCACATTTGATTTTTATAATCACGATAGGTTTTGTTGGGAGCATCCATATAAGACTGAAGTTCATCTACTGATACACCAAGTTTATTAGCAATATATTCAAAATCATGCTTTATATTTTCTTCATCATAGGCAGGATATTCAAGTTTTTTAAGTGCATCTTCACGACTCATTTGACCGGTTACAATTAGGCTTGAAAATTGAACCTTTCTGGTATCAAAACCAAACTTCTTAGGCAACCAATAACTTTCATAAAATTTTGTGAAACGGGACTCAAAATGTTTTTGCGAATAGCGCTGATACCCGAAATGGTCTACTAAAAACTGTGTAGCCTCCTCTTTGTGGTACGGCATATAATCCAAAGGTCGAATAAGTTTAATACCACGAATATAGGGCAAATAAAATTTATGCCATAGAATATTTGTAAGAGGAAAGTTTCTAATCGGCTTAGTACCGTAAATTCTATGAATATCTTTAATTTGAGTAGAGTCTGACTGATAATACATCCATTCCAATGGATTACGAATGCACTCAGTCGAATAATTACCGCCAGTCAGAATATATTTAACATTGTGTTTTAGAGCAAACTTATACATAGTGGCAAAAAAGGCGTGATCTTGAGGTGTGTCTATATGGGGGACTCCAGATTTAAAGAATGCAAGTTGTAAATCTTTCATCTCCTCCCAGTCAATTACCTCTGTATATAGATCAAGATCCAATTTGTCAACAATATTTTCAATATTATTTACGGCTTGCTGAGAATTCCATCCAGCATCAACATGGAAAACGAGCGGCCTGAGGCCAAGTTTCTCTTTAGCCAAATAGACTAAGTAGGAGCTATCGATCCCCCCGCTCATGCCAATGATGCAGTCAAAATCTTTGCCCTCACCGGATTTTTTAATATCTTCTGTTATTTTTACAATTTCTTTCCATCCTATTTCATCATCATGCCATTTTGGTTTGATGTCTCTATAATAGGTTTGACAATGATCGCACATACCATCAGCATCAAAAGATATTTTAGAATCAGTTGTATCCATTACACAGTTCGCACACATCTTATATTGCATATAATTCATTCTTTAATACTCTTTGGATTTAGTATAGATTTTCTATAACTTTTTGCATAGAAATTTCTTGATCGAACATTTCCAACGCTACACTTGAAGGCACGTAATTAATTTTTGAAATTTCATCTGCAAATGCTACGGCTTCATCAAACCAATGTTCATTTGAAAGATCTACTAGGTATATCCTCTGCTTCATACAATTAGGCAGCATATCAAAGTATCTATTATGCGTAATTGCGACACATGCTCCTAAAAAAATTGATTCATAAACACTTCTAGGAGATGAATCACTTTTTGGTATTGATATTACCAGCCTGCATTGTGATAACAATCGATACATACTCTCTTTATCGAGTCTTCCTAGATCTTTATCATAAGCACCAAACATGCTTTTAACATTATTTCTATAAGCTTCTTCACTAAACGGATAAATGAAATTAATGGGTGTACCGCAATCCGATCTATTCCTTGAAGCTAAAATAGTGTCGATTCTATACAGGTCTGTCATCCCGCGAACAGATGCAACTTTATCTCTTTCAATTGCAGAATCGGTAAACTTTGACAATGCTTTTATATCAATTCCGTTTTGTACAATAACAGCCTCTATACCGCTCAATTCAAGTATCTTATCTCTCATACTAACAGAATCTACGGTAACGAATTCTGCTGCTTGAAGAGATTTTACTGCGAAGTACCTATAAAGTCTTGACCTTTCGGCTCTCACAAGGATTTCACTTCCTTGCGGAGTCCCAATAAAGTCGACACCTGAAAGCCAACTTAGAAGCATATAATACATAGGGTGTGCATGGTATATAGTGGCCGGGGACTTTTTTGAATGTTTTTTAAGGCAATATACTTGTATAGGCAAAACGAGAATCTTTATTAAGTTCCTCCATACATTACCAATTTTTGACTGCTTGGAAAAAAGAAGCTTATCTATAATAAAAAGATTTTCGATATTATCATCTTTATCAACAATGATATCAAAACCTTCTCCACCTACCATATCAGTTAGAAAAGTCAACTTCCTTTTGGAAATGTTATTTTTGACAGATCTATACCAATCCATAGCATGGTAGTCTCTTGCTCCACCTAATATAACGATATTCTTCACTTACTACCCCTTAATAAAGTTCGAGTATCGGAATTTTCAAAAATATAATAATATCCAAAATAGGTAACTATGATTAAAATACCAGGAACTACAATTGGATTCGTATGCACTATTGAAAATACTGACAATAAAGTTATCGAAGAATATTTATGCCTCTTCATCAAAGTGTAAAATAAAACAAAGGAATAAAGAAGCATGCCTATTACACCAACTTGATAAAGGTTAAAAATAAAATAAGCATCTGTATATTTCATATATTTAGAGTATGCATTGATAGCTTCTTGTCCTTGAGAAAAAAAACCAATTGGTATCAGTGTTTCTTCCATTACTGAAAACAAACTAAACCATAGATCCTTCATAAGGTTTATTGCGTATGATGAGCTGGAAAATGCAGCAGAATAGTGATCAACAACACCTGAAAAAACAGCAAACACAAGGACAGGTAGCGCTAAAATAGAAATACAAACAATAAATATTTCACTGATCTTTGGTTTGAACAAATTTTTAAAAAAATAAAAAACGATAACTAATAAAAGTGCAACTGTCCAGGTTTTAATATTAGCTAATACAAGGACTACAATTGCTATTAAAGACAACGAATAAATTCTATTCACATAATAATAAATTGAAGCCATTGCCAGAATTATCCCTTGATAATGAACATTTAGCATTATGCCCAAAGGTCGTCCTTCTGAGTTTCTTAGAACATCGTTATAAGCCAATGAGGTAAAAGTAGAATCAAAGCTGTTGGGGATGAGAGCTGATATAAGCTCAAATCCAGCTATACTTATAGCAAGGATAAAAATAACTCTTATATGCTTTTCAATTTTGAAATTAAAGCAATCGTAGTTCTTAATCAAATGATGTACAATGGGTATGTAAACCAGTGCACCAAATAAGTTCTTGATGCCGAGAAAAAATTCGCTGACCACAAAATATTCGGCAACCAGTTGAACAATAAATACATATAAAAAAAGAGATATAATCAGTAGAGATCTAATAGTATTCAACCGCACGCAAAACAGTATGGCTAATGGTCCTAAAAAAACAACTCCCTGTGAGAATAGGATAACAAAAAACTCAAAATCCAAATAGATGCTTCTTGCTAATCCCCTTAGTATAGGTAACAAAATGCTTAAATATAAAGCAAACACTAAAAAAAGGTATATAAACCTATTCTTGCTTATAGAGAAATCCAATTTTATTTACCCAATATTCGTCTAACAACAAAGTTCATCAATATCCTCTTTAACCAGCAGTTGATAAACTTGGTATTATTAAGTAAAAAGGCACATATCACCAAGTTCGCCTTGATTTCTTGTTTAAAAGCACTACCTCTCTCCGAAATAGAACTATCTAGCACTCTATACATAATAAGTTCACTATCAATAAACATATAATCGTCTATGTTGTCTTTTAAAGCTCTTAGCCATAAGTCATAATCTTCTACAGCAACAAGCTTTTCATCTTCTGAAAAAAAATCAATAATTTTCTTTTCAACTAAAACCGATGATGTCAAGATGAAATTATTTTTTATCAAATCGCATAAAGTTTTTTTGGCCGATATTTTATTATACATATCACTAAGCTTATTCAATTTAAACGGTCTTGCTTGGTGATCAATTAATGAGCAGCCTGTGCTTGTGAAGCTTAAGTTATACTTAGTCATAATATCTATTTGTACAGCTAGCTTGTCGCTAAGCCAGATATCATCAGCATCTAAAAAAGCAATATAACGTCCCTTTGCGTTGTTAAGTCCGATATTTCGAGGTCTTGCTGGTCCTCCAAAATTTGAATCAGATTCGATTAATTTTATTCGATTATCTCTTGCTTCATACTTTTTAACAATATTAATACTTCGGTCTATCGAACAATCATCGACTATGATCATTTCCCAATTCTGATAAGTTTGATTTACTACACTATCAATTGTATCTGCAATATATTTCTCAGAGTTGTAAAGTGGAATTATTACTGAAACAACAGGCTGAGCTTGCTTATTTATTTCCAACATTTTTGCCTCTGTTCTTCAATATACTCTTTCAATGATCTCTTCGACCTCCAT
>Ga0136596_1000600_pt1 | contig 17975 bp, 29 predicted proteins | sample AntRauTorcE11897_FD_101387 | JGI IMG/M metagenome (GOLD analysis project Ga0136596, IMG submission 101387) | Saline lake microbial communities from Rauer Islands, Antarctica - Metagenome Torckler E11 #897 | ecosystem: Environmental > Aquatic > Non-marine Saline and Alkaline > Saline | place... | reverse complement strand
GTTCTGGCTTCCTGCGCCCACATTTGAGCTTGCATGACTGCGTGGTGTTTTGAGTTATCGGCGCTGGCAGGGTGGGTGTAGAGCGCCGTGTATATCCTCAAGTCTTGCGGGCTTCTATGTACTGGGTCGCCTGCAATTTCCTTGGCCTCACCGTTAACATACGTGAAAACCCACGTAAACGGCTTATTCAGGTAACGTTCTTCGTCGACTGCTCTCCATAAATTAGTCATACAGGCTGGCCCTCGCTTGGTCGGCATCCTCAGTAGTGTGGCAATCATCAGCAACACCATCTGCCAGCCGCTCAATCGCTTCGCGCATCAGTTGGCCGGCGTGGTCGCAATTCTTGAGTACAAGCTCAATGAGGATCTCCGCGATGTCCTCACGAAACCGTTCTTCGTTTTCGACCGCATCCAATAACACCTCAATAGCCTTGCCTTCTGTTTTGCAGGCATTGAGCAGGTCGTTACGCATAGTTTCGCGTAGCTCTGCCTTGTTTACTGGTTGTGGCGGTAGGTTTCTCATGTGGCTCGATTGCACTCTTGATAATTGATTCATTGCTATTTCTCCGTTCGGGCCGGGGCGTACCCCGGCAAATGAATTTAGTAAGCAATGCCGGCGGAATGCTCGGCGCCTTTTTGGGCCTTTTGTTCTTTGGCCTGCTCATTGAGATCAATATCCATTTGCTCAGCCAAAAAGAGTAATTCGCGAGCTATTTCCCGTAATACCTTTGGATCTTCCATAAAAATATTGGCGTCATTGCCATCTTTGTCCTGCAGTTGGACTGATGCATATGTGCGACAATTCACCGAGTCTGACTTTTTGTAGAAAGTCGCGTCTTTCAATTTGGCGTCGTGGAAAAAAATGCTGATGCTCATGGTGTTGCCTCTTTTGCGTTGGTCGCTTGATTGCGATAATGGTTATTGTACACACCCCGGATAGCATTGCAAACATAGCAATGTAACCAGTTGTAACGATCAGATTTCTACGACATCCATGATTTCGCAAAAATCCTCTGCACCGGGGCCGTTCTCGAATTTCTCAACAGCCTCGCCTTCACTCTCGGCGTCATAGATCACCTGACGAATATTGTCGTAGGCATCGCGGTAGGTAATGGCAAATTCAGACATGGTCGATCCTCAGTAATAGACGGTATGTGGGTGGCCGTTTTCGTGCGCTTCCATCGCAAGATCGGCCGCGTACTCTGCGTAATATTTGCGTTGAATCTGATTCATGGTGATTGCTCCCCTTGCCTGTCGTTACAGATAATCTTCGATGTCGTCGTATTCTTTGGGCTCGAATTCGCAAAAGGCGCCATCGTTGAGCTTCCATATCTCGTCGCGAATAATGCCTTCGTCCAGATCCCCGGATACGCTGGCAATCAATGAGTCATCCTGTCCGATATCAATCGGCTGTGCTCCAAGGTCAATCAGCAGGCTGGCGACCTGATCGGCGTTTACGTTCTCGAATCTGAATTGAAAGAATTCCATGATGTTTTCCCGTTTCTGCTTTGTGTGTATATCCAATGTAGCAAAAAGGGCGGGCATGTCTAGCAATTATTGCAAGGGATTTGTAACAGGAAGTAAGGCCGGTATTACCCGGCCCGGTAGTGCAGACATCGCCTATGTTTACTGTCCCGGCGAATAAGGGACATCGCTAAAAGGTATGTCGTCGTCAAAATCATCTATGGGCTCTGGCATGCTCTGTGATGGCCTCCCATGTTGGGCCGGGTGATTAACCGGCTCGTTGGTCGGATTGGGCTGATTGCTTCCTGAGTGGCCCCGGTCATCCTGCTGTGAACGACCGCCGCCATCTTTCAGACTGTCCAGCATTTGCATGGCGCCGTTGATATCGACCACGATTTCCGTGGTATAGACATCTTGACCCTCGCGGTTCTGCCACTTCCGGGTTTGTATCTTGCCCTCGATATACGCTTTTGAGCCCTTGCTCAGATACTGGCTGGCGATTTCCGCAATCTTGTTGAATAGAACGATCCTGTGCCATTCGGTTTTTTGGACAAGCTGGCCGTTTTTATCCTTGTAGCTCTCGTCGGTTGCCAGATTGAAGTTGGTTACGGCCACGCCCGAAGGCGTGTACCGTGTTTCGGGATCGGCCCCAAGGTTACCGATCAGAATGACTTTGTTTACGCCTCGTGCCATGCGAGAACTCCTATCTGATTTTGAGAATGTCAGGGCTTATTTCTAAGTGAGCAAATCCAATGTCCTCACCATTCTGCAGCGCCTTTTTGATTGCAGCGGTGTCGGTTTTGGTTTCGGTGTAGGTGTATTTTTTAGGAACCTCACCGTCAATCACCAGCTTTCGACCGGGAGATTTGTGTATCTTTGCGGTAAAGCTCTTGTCCAACGCCTCAATGCTTGTGATCTGCAATCGAATCATGTTGAATTTAAGGTAATCGCGCAGACTGTCACGGCTGTTTTCGAGTGCCTTTCGCTTGTCGGCAATTTTCTTTTCAAAAGCCTTTAGTTGCTCGATGTCGCTGTCTTGATTCAGGGTGTAGGCCACCACGTTTCGAGCCTTATCATTGATGTCATCTGACAACACCGCTAGCGAATCCTCGATAGTCTGAGGATCGAAGTCTTTCAGATCCTCAAGCGCACTTGCGTATTGCTCAGTCATTTCATAGAGTTTCATTGCTTTGCTTCCTCATGTTGGTTGTTTTGCGAGTTGGTTTCCGGCTTGGCCGGTTTCAGGTGTTCAGGGAATGCCCAAACTGGCAATTTTGGCATGTGCGATAATTTGTAGGATCTGCCCGCCGGCTGGATGGCTACCCACTCATTCGGGAGGTAATACAAGTATCGACCGATCCCCCATAAAACGGCCGCTCGTTTGAAAGCGTCCGAGAATTGTCCTTTCTCTGCCTCGATATCAGATGCACCCGCGCCGTTGGCTTTCCAGATCCACTCATCGTCGATTTTGATACCGATCCTGCAGCAGCCTTCAAATGGGTAGTCACACTGCCAGTAAGCGCCACAGACGTCATCAAGTCGCTTCATTACGTCTCGGGCGTTCAAATATGCAAGGGCAATGCCGCTTGTCTTTTCCTGATTGGTGGCGCCAACTCGCCAATGGATAATGCGCGGATCGAATGGCGCTTTAAGTTCACTCATCATTTGCTCGGGTGTCATTGCAATGCTCCGTTTATGTTGCTGAGAATTTCCTGCATTTCGTATTCGTAGCCGTAGCCGCGCTTATACCAATCAGGCTCATTGCTTTTATGCGACTTCTCTGGAAAACCATCGCGGCAATCCTTTTGCCCATCTATCCACGCATTGATTTGATCGCCGGTTGCTACGTTTAATTTGTTTTTCATTGCTGCCTCAGTTGCGTCGTGTATGGCGATAATTGTAAGCACATACACAATGCCGTGCAATGCCTTTGTTCAAGAAAAGTAATTTTTAATGCGCTAACATTAGTGATAATATCCGCAGGAATGAACCACATTAACCAGAGGCACAGCAATGAAACACATCAAATCCAATATTGAACCGCTGAGGCTGGCGATCACAATCGCCGGTAGCCAAAAGGAATTGGCTGAGGCAATCGGCCTCAACGTCAACCAGTTGTGTAACTGCATGAATGGCCGCGGCAAGATCCCGGCGAAATATTGCAGGGCGATAGAGGAACTCACCAATGGCGATGTAACGGCCGAGGAATTGCGACCGGATGTATTCTTGCTTCCGTCACAGCAGCAACTCACAGCATAGGGGATAGACTATGGCAGTAATGCTAATGGCAAAAGCCTTCAAGATTAAAGTTGGCAATGCCGGCAAAAAATTGGTTTTGATAAAGCTGGCGGATAACGCAAACGATCACGGCGAATGCTGGCCTTCTTACCAGCATGTTGCCGACCAATGCGAAATGAGCAAAAGGAGTGCGGTTTATCACATCAATTCGCTGATCGACGATGGCCTAATTCACCGCAGTTATCGCAAGGGCCCGAAAGGTAATAGCACAAACATTTATGTCCTGACTTTAGATGGTGCAAAATCTGCACCCCTTGATAATACTGGCCTTGACCCTAGTGCAGAATCTGCACCCCCTGATAATACTGGCCTTGACCCTAGTGCAGAATCTGCACCACCCCCTAGTGCAACGGCTGCACCACCTAGTGCAGAATCTGCACCACCCCCTAGTGCAGAATCTGCACCCAGAATCAGTCACTCTTTTGAATCAGTCATTGAACCAAGTAAGCGCCCGCGAGAAATCGCGGCCCCGCAACAGGAATTGACCCCGCCCCCTGAGAAGAAACAGAAACTGGTTGCCAGAGCTAAACCGCGATTCGATCCAACGGAAATCATACCGGATGGCGTAAATGCAGAGGCATGGTGTCGATGGTGTGACTGGCGAAAGTCCGAGAAGAAAAAAGCGATTACGCCGCAATCTGCAACCATGCAACTAAATAAGCTGAAATTATTGACACCTGAGCAACAGGCAATGACAATCGACCATAGCATTGAAAACCAATATCAAGGCCTCTTTCCAGAGAAATTCACCAATGTAAGCAGCTTCCAAACCCAGCGCGAAAAACAGCAGGAATTAAGCGACAAGCGATGGGATTACGAATACATGACCACGTTTTAGGTGACGCCATGAAAAAGATCAGCAATGACTACCTAGACAATACCGTGCAGACCATCCAAAGCGGGAAACAGGCGCGCAAGCCTATTTCGTCAGACATGCTCACCAAAGAGCAGCGGGAAGTTGTTGGCTACTTTTTCACCCGGCTACGCATGCTTAACGCCAAGCAATACGATCACATCATGCACGACGAAAAGACTGAAAAGATGGTCAGGCGCGAATACGCCTCATACCTGATCGAATTCAGCCGGGATCAAATCGATATCGGATTCGATGGCGTTCACCAATTACGACAGGGCGGCAACCGCGATTATCAATGGCTCGATATTGACCGGATCATCGGCGTTATCCGGTGTGGCGGCAAAGATCCCCGGCAAGCGGTAGGGGCGGAGGCGCACAAGATATTGCCGAAACGCCTAGGTCTGGAAAGCGACGAGAAGAAAGCCCGTCGATTGTTAGCAGGAAAAAAAGCAATGGCTCAACTTATGAAGGGGTTGGCTTAATGCCAAAAACCACCGTGCATATACGGGAAGAGCAAGGGATCAAGCCGGCGTTCAGGCGCCTGTATGACGAAGCTGAATCGTTAATTGCCAGCAATACCGGCTTGTCCCTGACTTTGCAGACCAAACGAACCCGGACGCTAGACCAAAACGCCAAAATGTGGGCGATGCTTCACGATATCGCCAAACAGGTGCAGTGGCCGGTCAATGGAAAGCTCGAGTGGTTGAGCCCGGAGGAATGGAAGTCGATCATGTCCGCAGCCGCAAACAGTGAAATGCGTATGGCGCAAGGGCTCAACGGTGGTTTCGTATTTCTCGGCAAGCGCACAAGCCACATGAGCGTGTCTGAAATGGTCGATCTGATCGAATGCATGTACGCCTTTGGTGAGGAACGGGAAGTTAACTGGTCCGATCCTATGCCCACTGGCTGGATAGAAATTTCAGAGCAGGCTTAATGTTAAAAAACCGATTCCGTCCGAAAAAATGTAAGGCATGTGGCAGCAAATTTACTCCACAAAAAACCTTTCAAGTCGCTTGTTCCATCAATTGCGCCATCGTCGATGGTCGTCGCAACAACGAGAAAGAAGCCAAGCGGAAAGCCAAAGAAGAACGCAAACAGATCCGTGCGGATAAAGAGCGGATTAAGCCCCGGCGACAAGTGGAAAAAGAGGCACAGGCCAAGTTCAACAAATTCATCCGGATGCGTGATTACTATCGGCCGTGCATCAGTTGCGGCAAACCAAATGCCGGGAAATGGGACGCCGGCCATTACCGGCCATCCGGCCCAAATCCAGAATTACGTTTTGACGAAGAAAATTGCCACAAGCAATGCGTACCCTGCAATCGCCATCTAAGCGGCAACTTGGTGTTTTACAGGCAAGGCCTGATAGATCGCCTTGGTCAATCGGTTGTGGATCGACTGGAAGGCCCTCAGCAAGCACAGCACCGAAGTAAAGAGGATCTGCAGGAGATCAAGGCCTATTACACAAAACTAGCTCGGGAAGTAGAGCGTGAGCTTGGCGTTACATAGCGTTACATGGTCGTTGCAATAATTGGTTGCATGATGTGGATGCCGTTGCTAATATACCAACCATAGCAGCAAGCAAACGCAACCGAGGAAATCGAAATGCTACAGAAATTCCAGCACAGCCAATCACTGGTCATCGCTCGCATCAAAGGCGCGGGCATTGAGCTACAGGCTTATTTTGAGGACAGCACTGGCAAGCGCAAGCCGATTTTCGGTAAGCAGGCTGTCATTGCACCGGATGCTTGGGACCAGCGCCCACAGGATAGCGATGCTATTGCATGGGCATTCGAGACATGCGGCATTTTCGACCACGTAACCAACTGAGGCATAACACAATGAGCACACGCGCAACCTACACAATCTGCACCGAATATACGAAGCTTGATTTCTATATCCACCACGATGGCTATCCGCACGGCGCGGCGGTCTATTTCTTCAATATGCACCTACAGGATGGCCCGGACCCGATAACCCGTTTTGCGAAAGCCAACGACCGGGCAAGCGCGACAGATGCAGAGGCGCACGGCGACACCGAATATCATTACGTGCTTGGCAAAAACATGGAGATTACTGCCTTCGCGATTTATCGCGACGAGGATGATATCCGACAGCTCAAGCAAATCGGCTATTGGCAGCATTACAGCCAATTTATCAACCAGCACTGCGCGGAAATGATCGAAGATTTTGAGCCGATCCTGCCCGTTGAAATGGGCCGTTATAACAAGAATCTGGCCTATTACACCCGGGCGCAGCTTTTGCTCAACCGCACAAAAAAGCTGATCCAGCTTAACGAATACGCCGAGAAGTTCCCGCAGCACACCGGGAATATCAATGCACACAAAAGCGATGTCGAAAACATCGAGCAGCAGATCCAGCAATACGAACTGCAAATCAAAGCCGCTTAACCTTGCAAGCCACATGGATGTGGCTTCATAATGATCGTTACAAAAGAGGTAACCGCAATGACAATCCCTGTTAAAGAAATCAAGGCAGACGCCTTTCTGAATACCAAGCACAATCTGACGGTAAATACCGTAGCAATGATGGTCAACAAGCATCCCCGGACCATCCGTTATTGGTACGATAACAACCCCGATCTATTTCAGGCCGCGTTGGATTACACCAAAAAATACCCGAAGGTACTCAAGGCCAAATACGCCGAAGCACTTAAAGAAGTTGAGGTCTGATCCGCATGGAGTTAGCCAAGCACGACCCGAATACTCTCGTCGCCCATGAAAAAAATAGCCGTATCCATGACGCCAATCAGATCGACAAGATCGCTTCGTCGATTCAGGAGTTTGGCTTTCTCAGCCCGGTAGTCATCGACAAAGACAAAACCATCATCGCCGGCCACGGCCGCGTAACGGCAGCGATCAAGTTGGGGCTCGACAAGATCCCCTGCGTTGAGGCTAACGACCTGACCCCTGAGCAGATCCGGGCGTTTATCATTGCCGACAACCGAATTGCCGAATTGGGCTCATGGGACAACAACTTACTGTTTGACGAGATCAACGCGCTGATGGATCTGGAATTCGATATCGAGTCGATGGGTATCGATGACAGCTTTATTGATAGGCTCAGCCCGGACATGAATGATTTCCAGCCGATGCTTGACCCGCAGCAGCAAAACCGGGATGTCACAGAAGATGACATGGAAAAGCAGCAAGGCCACATCGAAAAATCCTTCAAGGATCGCGACAACCAGAACTTGGCCGATGTCATCTGCCCGCACTGCGCGGAAGAATTTTCAGTCGATCTGAAAAGCATGCAGAGGAATTCATGAATCAGTTATACGGGATGGATTGGAATAAATTTGCCGAAGTCGCAATGTGCCTTGAGGCATCCGACTGGAATTACGCCAAGACGATGCAGTGGTGTCCGCACTGGTACACCCTGAAAGACGATTACAAATTCGAGGATCGCTTGCCTTGGCTGGAATTGGTCAGCTTTATGCGTAGCCACGCCTATCAGGAAATGTTTTTCAGCAAGGTCAAAGACAGGCTCGCAGTCAACGAATACAAATATTGGACGATGGACCCGAAACTTGAGGATGTCGTCATTATTAACCGCACTCACCTCTCAGACACCGTAGGCAAAACGAAAAAATGGAGCCATGAGTTCGATTTGATCGCGCCGGTTTACGATGAAATATGGTCCGGCGCCGAAGCTGAGGCAGAAAACCGTGATGTATTCGCCCTGATCAACTGGAAAGGCGAATCGGTTTTAGATATCGGCTGTGGAACAGGCCTATTCCGCGAATATCATTCGCCGGCCATTTACGAGGGAGTGGATCCGTCGGTCAAGATGCTGCAGAACTTCAAGGCAAAATTCCCGCATGCTCGAGTGATTCATTCTTCGTTTGAGGATTATTTCAAAGCCGGTCAATACGATCTGGTTGTTAGCCTTTTCGGATCTGCCAGCTATGTTGACCCTGTAGCATTGCAAAGGATTCCGTCATTCTTGCGATCAGGCGGGCGTTTCTTCCTGATGTTCTACGCCCCCGGATATCACCCGGTAACCGACGAGAAATCTGGTCATGCTGTACCGTTCCGTGACTTTGACCCGATGGACTGGCCCCATTTCCGCATTGAAAAATACGGCAATTACATGGTTGTCCGGAATGACTAGGATCATCGTCAAGGCTATGCCCGAGCGTACGCAGATGATCCGTTACCTGAAACGGCACCTGCCAACGGCTGAATTCTGTTTCGACAAGAAGCGGTGTGCAATCGACACCTTTTTGCGTTCGCTCGATATGGCCGGCGACGACCCGGCTATTCACATGGAAGAGGATATTCTGTTGACTCAGGATTTCGTAGAGAAAGCGGAAGCGGTTATTCTCGAACACCCCTGCAGCCTGATCCAGTTTTTTAGCATGCGACCAACAGACCTGAAAGCCGGGAGCCGTTGGGACAACAATTTCCTAATGAACCAGTGTTTCTACGCGCCGGATGGCTACAGCACGGCCATGAGGCAATTCTATGACGATTGGGCTGTGGACAACCTTGAGGATCACCCGAATGGTACGGATCAGATGGTGTGCGATTTTCTCAAAAGTCGCCGGGAAAAATACTGGCTGCATGTACCAAGCCTCGTTGATCACAGGATTGCCGTTTCGATGATCGATCCGCGCCGTAGCAGCAAGCGGCAAAGCCTGACATTTACAGATCCGGTGGAGTGATATGGATATTGATTGGAATTACCAACTGCAAGACCACCAGCGCGATAACCCGGTTGTTTACAGCACGAAGGTAAAGATGAATGATAAGATCGCCATCCCGACCAATGAGCAGCTTTGTCAGGTGTTTGGAGTGGAATCATTCAGGCCCGGAGGCAAGCGACTCAAAACGTGGGGCCGCAAGGTAGACGACAACGGCAAGACGATCCTCGAAAATGATCCTCACCTGATCGCCGTAAAGCACGGCACCCCATTACATTTTGATCCGAAATATCCCCGGTACAGCCATCATCTTAAAATCCGAGTCGATCCGGGCGTGTTTGTTCGAGGCATGAACAAGAAAGAATTGGCCCTGACCCGCGGGGTGTTCTACATACTGGATGCCCGGAGCCCGCACCAAGTTATTCACAAGCATCCCGACAACGACCAATGGAATGTCTCGATTTCCATCGACAGCAGCGAGATATTGCACCCGGCAAAGACCATCATGCGCCTTCTGATGTACGGGAAGGCGGTAGATTTCGTCACTGGCTACTTAAAATGAATAACGAGGGCGGACGGGTATACCTGAAAGAGACTGTGCTGCAGGCCGCGAGAAAGCGGATTGAGTGGTTGTTCGATGAATTCCCGAATCTGATCGTGTGCTACAGCGGCGGCAAAGATTCCACGGCAACCCTGCAGTTAACTCTTGAGGTGGCAGAGGAAAAGGGCCGGTTGCCGGTCAAAACTCTATTCGTTGATCAGGAAGCCGAATGGCAGACCGTAATTGACCACATCCGGGAAGTGCAGAAAGATCCGCGCGTCGACATGGATTGGCTGCAGATCCCGATCAAGTTATTCAATGCGACCAGTACCGACGAGGATTGGTTGCAGTGTTGGGAGCCCGGTCAAAACTGGATGCGGGAAAAAGAGCCGGAAGCCCGGACAGAGAACATTTACGGCACTGATCGATTCGCGGCATTGTTTGGCGCCTACCTGAAAACCCATTACGCCAATGAGAAGGCGGTTATGATCAGCGGTGTGAGGTGCGAAGAATCCCCCGGTCGTTTGGTGGGGCTCACCAGCTTTGTAACCTACAAAGGCGAAACGTGGGGCAAGAAGCGCGATGTTGCCCGAGGTCACTACGATATGTACCCGCTGTACGATTGGAGCTACACCGATATCTGGAAGGCGATTCACGATCACCAATGGCCGTACTGCAAAATCTATGACTACCAATACCAGCACGGAGTCAATCTGCAGGATATGCGGGTGTCGAATCTTCACCACGAAACCAGCATTGCCAGCCTGTATTATCTGCAGGAGATAGAGCAGGACACATGGAACAAGCTCACTGAAAGGATGTCAGGGATAAGCACGGCCGGTCAGATGAAAAGCGAGGCATTTCAGGTTAAAGAATTGCCGTTCATGTTCGATGGCTGGAAAGAGTACCGGGATTTCTTGTTAGACAAGCTGATTACTGACCCGGATAACCACGAATTGTTTGCCAAAAAATTCAGGGAAAATGATCGGGATTTTGACGGTATCTCACCCCGTCACGAAAAGCGGATGTACAAAGTTCATATCGGCGCAATGCTGGCGAACGATTACCACATGACCAAAATCAAGAATGCGATGACCAGCGGGGTGTTTATGGCCTATCGCCGTTGGAAGCAGGGCAAGCGAGTCCCGCAACGCATACTTGATCAGATGATGAAATGAGGGAGCCCATGACGGACCTGATAACAGAAATCGAGAAACACTTGGTCAATTACTCGAGTGATGCTGAAAAGATCGCGTTTTGCGAAGAGATCCGCGATCAACTCCATGAGCTCTGTCCACTTAAAGGCCAGCCGGTTGACCGGGTGCGTTGGGTGCCGATTGAGAAGGTCACTCCAAATGATTACAACCCGAATAGCGTAGCAGGCAAGGAAATGTCCCTGCTGTATACGTCGATCAGCCACGATGGGTACACTCAGCCAGTGGTTACGATCTATAACGCCGAGCGGGATCTATTCGAGATCGTCGATGGCTTTCACCGTTATTACACCTGCAAGACAAACCCGGACATTCTCGAAGCCAACCACGGCATGCTACCAATCGTCGTCATTCAGAAAGATATCAACGACCGGATGGCGTCAACGGTCAGGCACAACCGGGCCCGCGGCAAGCATAGCGTTAATGGAATGAGCAGCATGGTATTCAACATGCTGGATAACGGGTGGGATGATAGCGCAATCTGTAACGAGCTTGGCATGGAGCCCGAAGAACTTTTGAGGCTCAAACACATTACCGGATTCAGCAAGCTATTCGAGGATACCAGCTACAAGAAGGCGTGGCAGACCCGTAAACAGATTCTTGCTCGCAAAGCGCACAGGGATCAGGAGAAAGCTAATGGATGACACAAACGTGTATACCGCCGAAGAAAAGCCGAAGCGAGGACGCGGCCAGCCAAAGAAGCAACTCAGCGACGCGCAAATAGCGCAAGTTGAGGCGCTGGCTTCTGTTTTGACGAAAGGGCAGATTGCCGATTACATGGGGATGTCGGAGAACACCTTACGCGAGAGGGAGAGAGAGGACGAAAGAATTGCTGAGGCCTATAAAAGAGGTAAGTCAAAAGCCATTGCATCAGTAGCCAGCAACCTGCTCACACAGGCCAGAGCCGGCAACCTGACCGCGATTATCTTCTATCTCAAAACGCAGGCCAAGTGGCAGGAAACCAGCCATGTAGACCACACCACTAACGGCGAATCAATAACGGGAATCGAGCGTGTCATCATCGACGAAGCTGAGGATCAAGACGCCGAGATGGGCTAAGCCGTTAATAGGGTCCCGCCGTTACAAGTTCATCAAAGGCGGGCGGGGCTCAGGGAAATCACACGAAAGAGCAGAATCAGCGATAGAGGCGCTGATCATCAATCCCAACTGCTCAATTGTTTGTATACGGGAAATTCAGCAATCACTCCGGTATTCCGCAAAACGCCTGATTGAAAAAAAGATTCGCACCCTTAAGGTTGCTCACCTGTTTGAGGTACAGGACAACGTAATCAAGCGCCGGGGCGGTGCCGGGATAATCATTTTCCAAGGCATGCAGGACCACAACGCCGAATCAATCAAATCGTTGGAAGATTTCGACATTGCATGGGTAGAGGAAGCTCAAAGCCTGTCGCACAGATCCATTGCCCTGTTGTTGCCGACGATCCGTAGTGCGAATTCAGAGATCTGGTTTACGTGGAACCCGGACCAGCCAACGGATGCTGTGCAGGAATTTTCCGACCGGATGGAAGAGTCCGACCCGGAAGGCCGCAAGCACGTAACCATTCATGTCAATATCGACGACAACCCGTTTGCGCCGGATACCCTAATGGAAGAGCGGGAGAACCATAGGCAGACCAGACCAGATGATTACGACCACGTATGGGGCGGCGGTTTCAATTTCCGCAATGAGGCCATCGTGTTCGCGGGCAAAACAAAGGTCATGGCATTCGAGCCACAGCCGCATTGGGATGGTCCGTATCACGGTCTGGACTTTGGCTTTGCAAATGATCCGACCGCGGGCGTGCGGGTATGGATTGGCGACAATATGCTGCACATCGAAAAGGAATTTGGTGGCGTTTCGCTTGAGTTGGATGATACGGCAAGGCTGGCAAAGAACGAGATCCCCGGCATTGAGGATTATGAAGTGCAGGCCGATAGCGCACGGCCCGAATCGATCAGCTACCTTAAACGTCATGGATTGCCGCGGATCAAGGCTGTAAAAAAGTGGCCGGGATCAATTAAGGATGGCATCGACTTTCTTCGCAACTTTGACATAATCGTAATCCATGAGGATTGTAAGCAAATGCAGTATGAGGCTCGCCACTACCGCTACAAGGTGGATCGCAAATCAGATCAGGTGACGCCGGCTCTGGTTGATAAAGACAACCATTATTGGGACGCGGTGCGTTACGCGCTTGGCAATATAATCCGCCGGCCCAAGAAAAAGACGAGGATTTTGTAATGAGTGATCGCTACAGCAATCGGCTTATCCGGTCTATTTGGGATCGGCTACTCGGTAAAAGCCATGACGGTAAGCGGGACCGTTACGAAGTTTTTGGCTGGCAAAAGGCCTTGAGGTCAGAGAATTTCGTAGGGCTGTATCACCGTAATGGTGTGGCATCTCGAATTATCCGGGCGTTCCCGCAGGCAACATGGGCCAGTCACCCGGTAATCTGTGACGATAGCGATGATGATGCCAGTGGTTTTACTCAGGCATTCGATGACCTGAATAAGCGGCTGCGTATCATGCACTACCTTGAGCGGGCCGACAGGCTATCCGGCATTGGTCAGTTCGGTGTGCTGTATTTGGGATTCGCTGACAACGCGCAATTACGCGATCCGGTCGAAGGCAATGCTCCGCTGATGTACCTGTCGGCTTATGGCGAGTACAGCATTGAGGTCCAGCAATGGGACATGGACCCGCGCAGCCCCCGGTTCAATATGCCAACCCTGTACACCCTGCAGACCGGGCGCACGGCCTTGGCAACCGAAACCAGCGCGTCCCGGTCAATCACCGTCCACCACACCCGGGTATTGCATCTGGCTGAGCAATTGGATGACGACGAAGTATATGGAATCCCGCGATTGCTCCCGGCTTACAATTACCTTGAGGATCTGGAAAAGGTCTGTGGTTCGTCGGCGGAAACATTCTGGCTGGCGGCAAACCGTGGAATTCTGTGGTCTGCAGATTCCGATGCTGAGTTCGACGAGGCCGACAACCAGCGGCTAAAAGAGCAGGCGGAAGAATACGACCACCAGTTGCGCCGTTCGATTACCGCTACCGGGCTATCTGCTCAAGTGTTGGGCAGCGATACCCCGTCGCCAGAAGCCAACGCCAAAACCTTGCTGATGTTGATTTCCGGCACCTACGGCATGCCACAGCGGATCTTGACCGGGACCGAATCTGGAGAGTTGGCGAGTACGCAAGATATCACCAACTGGAATGTACAGATCGACAACCGGCGTCAAAATTATGCGGGCCCCCGGATACTCCGGCCGCTAATCGAAAGACTGATCGAAACCGGGAATCTGCCCAAACCAAACGGTCAGTTCTATAGCGAATGGGATAGCCTCACCAGCCTGTCGGAGAAAGATCAGGCCGATATCAATAAGGTCAAAACTGATACCCTAGTGGCTTACACCAACGCGATTGGCGCGGATCTGCTTGTGCCGCCGCGGGAATTCCGTGCTGATTTTCTTGGCATGTCAGAGGAAAGCGAATATCTCGAAGAGGACGAGCAGCCATTAGACGAAGGCGACGAGGATGTACAAGCAGGTTTTGGTAAGCCCCCGGCTGGCGGTGAAAACGATAGCGACGAAGATGATGTGCAAGCTGCATCTTAACGCGGAGTTTCGTAGCGACCCGACCCGGACCAAAACGCTACGCCGGCAGTTCGAGCGCGACATGAATAAGCGATGGGACGCAATCATCCGTGAGTTACAGGCCTTTATGGAATCCGAGGGCAATCTTACTGCCAATCGCGACTATGAGTTTACGACCGGACCCCTCAGTACCGTAGCAATTCTTGATTTTCTGACTGCAGCCATTGACGAGCAGTTGATCGATGCCGATGAAGCAGAGCGGATCATTCGTGAAAAAGGCGTAAAGCCTGATCCCAACAATTGGATAGAGGGCTATGTTTATACCGCCTACAAGAAAGGCGTCAAACGAGCCGAAACTGAATACAATAAGCGCGTCAATGACGAGCGCAAAAAGGATCTGATGTTGGGTGCAATCAAACGGCGCAACCATCAGGACAAATTGGAACAGGTACTTGGTCGCACCTATACTGATCTGAAAAAGATAGATAGCGCGATGGAAGCCGGAATTCGTAGAGAAATTGCGTTAGGGCTCGAAGCTGGCGAAGGCACGGAGAAAATAGCAAAACGGATCCGTGACCGGGTGGAGAAGATAGGCAAGACTCGAAGCCGCACATTGGCACGAACCGAAGTCATCCGGGCTCACCATGCAGCCAACGTTGCAACCTATCGAGAGGCCGGCGTAGGAAGCGCAGAAATACAGGCAGAATTCAGCACAGCCGGGGATGCGCGAGTATGTAAGAAATGCGAAGGACTCGAAGGTACTGTATATTCTTTAAACAGAATCGAAAATCTGATACCAGTACATCCGAATTGCCGATGTATTGCGATTCCGATCATTGATCTATAAGGACAGATCTATGCCCTGCACATGCCAGCCGGTCACCAACAAGCAGCACGTAATGACCCTGCAGCAAGTCGCGGCCCCCATGCGTCAGAACTGGCGAGGCGAGGCGTATTTGATTGTCCCGGTCATCATGGCGAAACTCGGGGTAGTCATGAACGGCGCGACCATTCCCGACGAAGAATTCTTCGCGCCAAGCTGGAATGGCGTACCCGTAACTTTCGGTCATCCTGCAGACGACAACGGCGATTTCCTCAGTGCGAACAGCCCGGAGGTGTTGGATCGGTGGCAAGTAGGCTATATTTTCGGCACAGAATACCGTGGCGGGGATCTGAAAGCTGATGCCTACGTGAATATCGAACGAGCGGAAATGTTGCGGGAAGGATCAATCGAGGCCCTTGAGACAGGGGAATTAAAGATCGATGTCAGCACCGGGTATTTCTGTGAACACGATAACGCCCAAAACGACATCACCATTCATCGCGACATAAAGCCGGATCATCTGGCAATCTTGTTCGATATCGAAGGCGCCTGTTCTTTCGAGGACGGGTGCGGCATTCGAGCCAACCAGCAAAGAGGTAAAGTCATGCCAAACGAGCAAACCATGAATCGCAAAAGCGCGTTGACCACTGCCATTAACGCGATCAATTCAGCCTTTTCGACCAGTTCCAAAATTGACGCCAACGGCGAAAGCGAATTTGACAAGGCGCTAAAAGTTGAAGCAAACCGCCGGGGTGCTGATGATGATTTCCGTCAGATGGTAGCGGATCTGGTCAGCATGAACGAATCGCCGTTTATGCCAGAAGATATGTACGGCTTGATGGATATGTCGACTGAAACATTGCGTGTTCTGACCCAAGGCTACAAAGCCGCGGCCCAGACCGTAGAAAGCAATGGGGGTGTGTCAGCCGACGACCCTGCAACTGACCCCGAATCAGGGGCCAATGACGAGGAGGGCGCTACAATGCCTGAAAACAAAGCCCCGGCCCAGCCGGAAGTAGCACAAGGTCTGAGCGACGAGGATAAGCAGGCGTTGGCGTTTGCGCGTAACCAATACGCCGAACATCGCAATTCTCTTGTGGCTCGCATTACTGGCAACAGCGATATGACCGAAGATCAGATGAAAGAAATGGATGTCCCTACTCTGGAAACCATCGCCAACGGGATCCGTCCTACAGTTGATTATGGTGTACGTGGCGGCAATCAACCGCTGTCAACTCAACAGGACGAATCCGAAGCGGAATCAACAGCAGCAATGCAGATTCCCAACGTGTTCGCCATGAAAAAGGAGGGCTAAGATATGCCAAGCAATAACACTCCGAAAATCATTTTCCTCAAAGGCTGTCCGATGGGGAAAGAAGGTGTCGCGGGTGCGGCTGGCATTCTGCCCGGTATGCTCGTTGAGGATGTCGGCGGAACCGTCACTGCACACTCAACCGTGGGCGGCGTAGCTGTCCCGGCTTTTGCCCGACCCAATGAAGTTGTGGGCGATGGCATCGACACTGCTTACGCCGATGGCGATACCGTCCTGTACGGTGTGGCTTATTCCGGTATGGAAGTGTACTCGTACATCTCTGATGGCGAAAATATCGCGGCTGGCGACTACCTCGAAAGCGGTGGCAACGGCCAATTCGTAACCGTCGCAGCCGGCCTTGCTCTCGTTAAGGCACTGGAAACGGTGGATAATACAGCGGGTGGCGCACCAGCCCGCATGAAAGTGGAGGTCATCTAATGCCAAAGCCTGATATTGCAAACGTAAATGCCGCTGGTCAGGTGATGGGCACTGGACGCCTTAACCTGAATGCTCAGCGCCCGTACCTTAACGAGCAGGGGCAACCCCGCATTGTAGGCAACAACGGCAAGCCGCTTGTCGCCAACGATGGGGCGCTGCTGCGTTATGACGAATGGAAGGATATCGACACCGAAGTTGTGAAAGTCGCAACGGATCGACTGGTCGGTGTTCGGGATCTGCAGGCGCGTGGCCTGATTCACAACCTTGGCTCAATCGGTATCACCCTGAGTCAATGGGAAGAAGAATCAGACATGACCGCGGCTGACGTATCCATGTCCGGTATCACCGAAGCGGAAGGCGACACACCGGCGTGGAATCTGCGTAACGTGCCTGTGCCGATCTTCCACAAGGATTTTCAGGTGAACATTCGTCGTCTGGAAGCCTCGCGCATGGTCGGTGAGTCCATCGACGTAACAGCCGCTTCTATCGCCGCTCGTCGTGTGAGTGAGCGTTCAGAGGACATGCTGTTTGCCGGGGAGCCTATCGTAGTGCAGGGAAACAACCTGTACGGCTACACCAATCTACCGGGCCGTAATCAGGTAGATCTTGATACGAATTGGGGTGCTATCGCGCAAAACGCCAACTCCACCATCATCGACGATGTAAATGCGATGCTGCAGGCCGCGCGTGACGACAAGCATTTCGGCCCGTTTGTCCTGTATGTCCCGACCGGCTACGAATTCAAGCTGGACGAGGATTAC
>Ga0136596_1000598_pt1 | contig 18026 bp, 19 predicted proteins | sample AntRauTorcE11897_FD_101387 | JGI IMG/M metagenome (GOLD analysis project Ga0136596, IMG submission 101387) | Saline lake microbial communities from Rauer Islands, Antarctica - Metagenome Torckler E11 #897 | ecosystem: Environmental > Aquatic > Non-marine Saline and Alkaline > Saline | place... | reverse complement strand
TGCGGCAGAGCCGGCCGGGACGGGAAGGATTCCCGCTGTACGATAATCCCAACCCCAGAGGGCATACGCACACGCCGGCACTTCATCAGGTGCGGTAACCCCACGCCCGCCGACGTCAAGGCGTTCTTCAAGGCAGCCGAGTCCATGCGTGAAGGACCGAGAGGGCCGATCATGGCGAAGCGCGACGAGATAGCCAACAAGGCTGGAGTCGACGTGTTTGCCGTCCAAGCGATCATGACGTTCTGCCTAGGTGAACGCATCTTTGCTCACGACGAAAAGGCGGCTCGTCAGCAGCGCGTGAGGTTTGCCGAGAACATCACGTCCATGACGCCGACGCAGCGAGAGACCCGGGATCACATCTACGACATCGCTGTGGAGAAGGATGGATGGTGGAACTTCGACCTGGAAGCCCTCGCGGAGGAATGCTCGGCAGAGCCTTCCACTGTGATGGCGCGCGTCAGGAAGATGTTTAACGACGGCATCCTCGACTGGGTAAAGGCCACCACCAGCAAACCGCTGCAGGTGATCCGACGCCCCGAAGAGGTACCAAAGGAATCATTCGACCGCCTGGCCGTGAAGGCTGCGCAAGCTGAAGCCGACCTGCAGCAGGTGCTGCAATACTGCGAGATCCCCGACGACGAGAAGCATGACTTCTTGGAGTCATACCTGAACCGACAATAAACACGTAAGGGGTGCTACAAAGTTGTAGCACCCCTTATTTTACCTATGACCGAACAAGAAAGTCCCGCGCCTTTAGGCCGGGGATGAATTGTGAGAAACCCGTTGACACCTTTAATTGAATGCCCTAAGTTCAATTAAGCAATGCAACGCGCCTACCGCTACCGATTCTACCCAACTTCCGAGCAGGAAATCCTGCTCAGGAAAACGGTAGGTTGTTGTCGGTTCGTCTACAACCGGGCGCTGGCTATGCGCTCTGAATCTTGGACACAAAACAAGGAGCGGTTGTCAGGTTTCGATCTTCAGAAAAGAATCACTCTGTGGAAGAAAGAGGAGGGAACGGAATGGCTCAAGGAAGTCTCAAGCGTCGCTCTCCAGCAATCGATCAATAACCTCGAGGTTGCTTATCAGAATTTCTTCGCCAAGCGGGCGAAGTATCCGACCTTCAAAAAGAAAAACGCAGGTGGATCTTGCCGCTTCACCGAGTCGTCTTTCCGTATCAAGGACGGCGCGGTATGGCTGGCCAAGACCAAAACACCCCTCGACATCCGCTGGTCGCGCCCGCTCCCCGAAGGAGCAAAGCCAAAGCAGTGCGCGGTCAAACTCTCACCCTCCGGGCAGTGGTATATCTCATTCCTTTGCGAGGTTGAGATCTCCCATCTTCCGCCTGTCGACAGCCACGTCGGTATCGACCTAGGCATCTCGGCTTTAGCGACCCTAAGCACAGGCGAGAAGATCTGCAACCCCAAGGCCTACCGGAAACACAAGCGTAAGCTTGCCCACAGGCAAAAGCACCTAGCACGCAAGAAGCCGGGCAGCCGTAACCGCGAGAAGGCGCGGCTCAAAGTAGCCCGCCTCCACCAAAAGATTTCAGACACCAGAAAAGACCAGCTGCACAAGCTGACAACCCGGCTCGTTCGAGAAAACAAATCGATCGCGCTAGAGGATTTACACGTCAGGGGAATGCTGCGCAACCACTGCCTCGCCGGTAGCATCTCCGATGCGTCCTGGGGTGAGTTGAAGCGCATGCTCGAATATAAGTGCGAGTGGTATGGGAGGGAACTTCGGGTCGTTGACCGGTGGTTCCCGAGTAGCAAGACGTGCTCCGCTTGCGGGCATGTTGTTGAGAAGCTGCCGCTTAACATCAGGGAATGGACTTGCACCTGCGGTGCGGTTCATGACCGGGATGTGAACGCGGCGAAAAACATCCTTGCGGCCGGTGCGGTCGTCAATGCCTGCGGAGGGACCGTAAGACCGAAGAGCGTTAAAGCTCGGAGGCAAGTTTCTGTGAAACAGGAATCCCCTTCCTTTAGGTAAGAGTAGTTCAACCCACACACGCATTGCAATCAAACGCACAAAATGGTAGGAGTAGCCCCGTGCAGGGACCTATCGATGAATTACCAGAACCTCCCCCAGGAGTGACACTACGCGACCCGGAGGACTCCGGAGCCGTGCGCAAGGACATTGAAGACTCCGTCCTCAACTCAGTTCAGCGCTACGTCAACGGCTATGCCTACAACGGCGTACGCATGGAGCTGAAGGACTTGAAGTATGTAGGCCCCAAGCACTTTACCAAGCAGCAGCAGAACGAAGCTCTGCTCAACGACCGCATGCTGGCGCGCCGGCTGCGCGGCACAGTTCGACTCGTGGACGAGGAGACCAACGAGGTCCTCGACGAGCGCAAAGACTTCACGCTGGCTAAGGTGCCCTACCTGACCGAGCGTAACACTTTCATTGATAACGGCAGCGAGTTCAGCCCAGTGATGCAGTCCCGCTTGCTTCCAGGTGTCTACACCAGACGCCGGGAGAACGGCGAGCTCGAGACTCACATCAACACACGCCCCGGTACAGGATCTGCCATGCGCGTCTCATTTGATCCATCCACTGCTCAATACCGCCTGAAGGTGGGAAGCTCTGACTTGCATGCCTACTCGGTGTTCCGAGACCTCGGCGTGTCGGATGAAGAGCTGTCACGCCGGTGGGGACCTGAGATCCTCGAGTCCAACAAGGAGAAGTATTCCAGGCACACGCTCGATCGTCTCTACCGTAAGGCTGTCCCTAAGTGGGAGCGCGACGAGAGCCGTGACCCGTCCGAGAAGATTCAGGAGATCCGCGCAGCGTTCGACCGAGCCCAGGTGGCCGAGAACATCATGAAACAGAACCTCCCCAACCTCTACAGTCAGGAGAAGGCCGCCTCGTGGCGCGCTCAGGGCGTAGGGATCGACGCTGCTATGGCGTTCGACAAGTCGGCGAGCGAGGCATTCTCCCCAGACCTCACACCCGATCAGGTATGGAGCCAGTGGGAATCATTCGACATACCGCTGACCAAGCGCGCGTCATTCGAACCCGACCTCAGCCCTGAAGAACTCAAGGAGTCCTACAACGCCATCTACGGAAACTCCGGCCCTCAGCTGGCATCCATGCGCTCATGGCCTGAGCATTGGATGGACGGCACCGACGAGAAAGGTTGGCTCCAGTGGTTCGATAACTACTCCACCGGCCGCCGCGGCGATACCGACGAGAAACAGATCAAACGATGGAAGGGATTCAAGGCCCGCCATGGGTCCCAGTTCAAGCAGAACCCAACACCACGCCGGGCCTACGCTCTGATGAACTGGGCAATCGACCCGGTGAAGATGCTACCCGAAGGTGCCCGGGAAGAGTTCAAGACTCAGATGGAAGCCTACCGCCGTAAGGAATACGTGAAGTGGTATATGAACCGACACGACTTCGATGACACTCAACGCGAGCGTCTCAAGCGCGTCGCTAAAGATCGAGGAGCCGAGGTAGGCGAAGATCTACCAGGCCCAGGAAAACTCATGCAGTTCGCGCTGGACGGATACATCAAACCTGAAGATCTTAAGTCATGATCCCTTGCCTAATCTATATCGCCTTTGCTCTACTGTGGGCCTTATATGCCACCCGCTTCAACTCTGCCGAGTTCGGTAAAAACGCGAACCCCAAAGCCACATTCATTGTCAACCTATGCCTGGCGCCCATCGCCATGCTGTGGGCATCCTACGCTACCAGATGATCAACCGACCACCAGCAGGAGCAAAGATCGAGTATGCGGAGGGTAAGCCTACCGCCATACCGCCCGCATCCAAACCGCCAGCACCCAAGGCCCGAGAGCATCACAGCTACCTAGCGGACGAGGACGAGCACGAGGCCTATGCACCGGTGGGGCTCGACGGACTCCTAGCGGCCACTGAGAAGCTGCTGGCTGTGAACCGTGGACTCGCCGATCCCGATGACCGGGATTCCCTGCCGAATGACCGGGTGTATACGGTCGATCGACTCATGGCCGAGCGTGTCAAACTGGACCATGGCCGCACCCTACGTCAAATGATGGGCAGGCTCAGCCGCGCCAGGAACCTCGCGCCCATGGGGGCAGGAGCGTTCGGTGAATACACAACCGGCTTTATCAAGAGTAACCCATTGGTCCCAGCGCTCGAGGAGATCAACCCCATGCACATCCTAGAGCAGAAGCGCCGCATCACTAAGATGGGGCCTGGTGGTATTGGCGACCCCAACGCGGTGACTGAAGCGATGCAGGCTGTGTCCGCCACCCAGTTCGGGTTCATTGATCCGATCGCCGGACCGGAGAGTAACGACCGCGAGACTATGATACTTAGTGATTTAGGGTGGATTCCGGCTCCCGAAGTAACGATGGAGCACCGCCTGGCGTGTAACATAGATGGTTGTCTGGAGTTCCATCACCCGGAGAAGGTTCACAGCTACCCGTTCAAGGGCGAGTTGATAGGAGTGAAGACGAAGTTCGTAGATTTCCTCGTGACTCCCACGCATCGCATCTGGTCCAGGGATACGGACAATCGTGACGTTCCAGGCCGCCACTGGCAGATGAGGTTTGCTGAGGACATCTTCGACCGCGCTGTGAATTTCGAGATGGCTCACAACCCTATCCTGTTCGCAGGGGACGAGACGTTCACGGGGGTCGAGGGGTGTGAGTTCCCTATGGGTCCTTGGTGTAAGTTATTGGCCTACTGGATGGCGGATGGCCACACACCTAATAAAGACCACCAGATCCGAATCACGCACCACAAGATCAGCCCAGCTTACAAGGGTATCTGCGAGGTGCTCGACCTACTAGGATTGGACTGGGAACACACAAGCACCCCAGACAGAAACCGAAAGTCTGACTTCCCCACCGGGGACTTCGTGATCTCCCACCCCGGTATCACGAAATACCTGCGTCAATTTGGGAAGGCTGCGGCCAAACATTTACCTGAATACGTCCTAAGACAGAACCTCGAAGTCAGGGAGTCCGTGTGGCAGGCGCTAGTGGAGACAAACGATGCACGTGACTTGTTGGTGTGGGCGTCGTTTGTCTCCACCAGTAAGAGATTCGCGCGCACGGTAGAGCGGTTACTGGTATCCTTAGGTGCCCCGGTATCATTTTGCGAGAAGCCCGACAGTAGGGAACACGTCAAATCGACGAACTGGGTTGTCTCAAGACTGAAGCTTACCTCGCGTCAGTCCATTACGCCTGATCACAATGGGTGGTATAAGGAACACTACGAAGACGATGTGTTCTGCGTCACAGTTCCAGGTGGTATGATATTCACCCGCAGAGGGAATGGTTATGGGCACTGGTCTGGTAACTCCGAGAAGGCTGGTATCGATGTGAGACTCGCGCACGGGGCCAGGATTGGGTCAGATGGTAAAATTTATCAGTTGCTTCGTAACGAGCGAACAGGTAAGAATGAGTGGGTAAACCCCAGTCAACTACGGGGTAAGACCCTTAAACTACCAGACTAAAAACACCATGAGCAACCAAGACCTACCATCCGCCGAAGACATCCGCACAGCCCGTCACGCTGGCTTCGACAACTCTGTCGACCACATCGAAGATGAGCGCCGCACCCGTCTCACAAACGCGCACCGCACCCAAGACGAGCGCCGCGAGAACAATATAACTGGCTTCTACCTGAGCGTCCGTGGTGACGAAAAATAATGCCTGTCCTAGCTGAACTAGGATACTCAAAAATTCCCAAGAGGGTGCGCACTCGCAAGAAGGCTCCGTCGACTGGGACCCCCGTGGCTCTGCGCTACCTAGAGCGATTTTTGCACGGGAAGTCGAACCGCATCCAAGCGGTGAAGGGTTTGCTTGGCTGTAGTCGAGCTACTGCTGCGCGCCTGATATCCAAGAAGAACCCCTATACCGGACGCCTTAAGGTGCGGTGGGTTGAGACCATCTGCAAGGCTACCGGGCAGCCGGTATACCACGTCCTCGGCAAGCAGGACGGTAAGACGTTCTCTGAGTGCGTCACCGGCTGGCACAACGCCGCCAACTTTCCGGAGGCTATGGAAATGGCCACGGACTGCGCCAAGTCGATCGTCTACTACGCCCTTGGGGCCTATGACCTATACGGCTCATTTGTCGTGAACTTCACCAACCGCGACTTACCGAGCTCACTCGCGATCAATCTTTCGCCGGCTCCATACTTGGCCGCAGCGGACAAGCGATACACCCCACCACAGCTGGTTGTGTTCATAGATGACGACCGCACATTCATTCGCTACACCGACGCCAGAGGCAAACCGGTGACTGAGAAGCTCCTGACTCCTGAAACCGCCGCGAGGCTAGTCCACAACGTGCATAAGGAAACCGATAAGATATTCAAAGACCTCCACCGAGAATCCAACAAACGAACATAACTAATCACCACTATGACCACCCACTCAAGTCGCACTTCCCCACCAAAAGGAGGAGGCAGCGCGATAGACGACGCCCGCCCCAGACCACCCGGCGACGCAGATGCCGACATTGTTAACCGTCTACGGGAAGGTGATGAATCCATGCTCTTCAACGAGGACGACGAGAGAGAGCGGCGGGAAGAGCGCGACGCTCTCGATCAATATCAGCGTAATACCACTGCGAACCCAGCGCTACCTATAACTACAGCAGCTGTCAGCCCTACGCTGCCACCGGTGCTGGCCAGGATCCTGGGAACCGATAACGAAGACGAGCTTATGGCTGTGGCTAAGTTCATCGACGAGCGTAACAAGCGCAGCCTTAAGCTGCTCTATCACATACCCAAGTTTGGGGTGGTGAGCAACGCGGTGAACTGGTGCAACGTCGAACCGTCCAACATCCACAACGAGAAGAACATGATATTGGTCATGCTCAGATCCAAGGAGGCGGCATTCTCACCCATCCCGGGCTCGGAAGTGTCGATCAGCTTCGTCCCTCATGGTAGCACTCAGGGTCAAGCGGCGTATCCCAAAGCCAAGGTGACTTGCCTCACTCCGCCTATGCCCCTCTACCCGCACGTCGGTATTGACTTGTTGTGCTTTCTTCCACAGACTCCGCCTACTGTGCAAAAAGAAGGAAAACTAAAGGAAGGGGCGCCATCTACGGTGTCGGGTAAAGCGAGCAACTCTGTCGACGAAGACGGCGAACCAATCGTCGAAGGCGAGAAGTCCGCGTCGCTTCATAAAGCAGCGGACGCTGTGGGAGGCCGACCCGAACCAGACCCGTCTGAAAGCTTCGACATCCCCAGGGAAGGCTGATAAAATCTGACCTATGGCCATTATCAACTCATCGTTCATGCGGGGACCGAGTAAATTCGGCGACCCATTTTTGCTTCCGTCCACGGATTCATTCCCTTCGGACATCAGGTCCACGTTGGATCTATGCCTTTATCTGTATAGGATGAACCGGACATACGGGGCCGTGACGAATCGTATTGTCTCCTACTTCATTACTGACATCGACTTCCCGCAGCGAGGCGACAAGGACCAACAGAAGAAGCTGGCCACCCTCTTGCGCGAGACCCTGAACATCTTCAGTAAGATGCAGCAAGCAGGGCAGGAGTGGGCGATCTACGGTAACGGGTTCATCCGCGTCGTTGAGCCCTTCGACCGCTGGTTGATCGATCAGCGAGACGGTAAGTATCGAGCGATCGCTCTGGATAAGTTCCCTGATCATCTCGTCGAATACGACTGGCATAAGATGACCTACAAGGTTCCTGACCTAGCTGCAGCCGCAGATCTTCCAAAAGAGGAACGCAAGATGTCCAACCTACCCAAGGTGGAGTTGGAGTTCCGGGATAAGCCATCGAGCGCCCCGGATAGGTTCTCCGTCATTTTTCTCGATCCCCGTTACGTGGAGCTGGACACCCCGCATCACGCGGACACCACCGAATACATCTACCGTATCCCCCCCGACATGGAGTCGCGGATCAAGAAGAACAAACTACACGAGATCAACAATACCCCACGCGGCCTGCTCGAAGCGGTCTCTAAGAGTATGGACTTCAGGTTCCGCAAAGGTGAGGTATTTCACTTTAAGTCTCCCACGGCCACTGGTATCTCGGACTCCGGCTGGTCTGTCCCCGAGGTGCTTATGCACTATGATTCACTTTACCAGCTGCAGATCTACCGCAAGGCCGACTTTGCTGTGGCTCAGGATTTCCTTCTCCCGTTCCGCGTGTTCACCCCGTCAGCTGGTGGAGCGATCAACGACGGCATCATGAATACGATGCTGGCCAAGTGGAAGCAGGAGATGAAGAACATGATAGCCACGCGACGCAAGGATCCCACGGCTATCCACGCCATCCCGCTCTCTGCTGAACTGCAGGAGTATGGAGGTCAGGGGAAAGCCATGGTGTTGCACGACGTCGTCGATGCTTACACCGAGAGCCTATTCGACGGGCTAGGATTCCCGCGGGAGCTATTCCGCGGCTCTATCAACGTCCAGCAACTCCCCAACTCGATCCGTATGTTCGAGCGCCACTACGAATGGCTTTACGCCCAACTCAACGGGCTACTCAAATTTATAGCGCGCACAGTGCAGCGAGCATTCGACTCCGAGGAGATCGAAGTTCGTCTTGCCCGTCCTGCTATGGCCTACAACGCTGAGTGGATGCAACTCCGCATGCAGCTGGCCGCCAACCGCGAGATTCCGCGGAAGGATGTCTACCCCGACATCGGCGTGGGAGACCCGGAAGAGGCAGCAATGCAGGCTATCCAAGAGGACCAGGCAATCCAGCGTCAAGCGGAGGAAGCAGCGGCTGCCTTTGAGAAAGAACGCTCCCAGGGCTCTATGGCCGATATGGCGATGGCCGCAGCCGAGCAAGGCATGCAGCAAGCCCAACAAGGCGGAGGTGGAGGTGGAGGTGCCCCAGCCGGCGGAGGCGGAGGTCTCGACTACTCGGTCGATTCCAACGCAGACCCGTCCATGGTGCAGCAGCGTGCTCAGGAAATCGCTATGCAGTGGCTTCAGATGCACGAGCAGCAGCCGAACTCTCACCGCAAGGAAATGCAGAATGCCGAGGCCATCAACCCCACGCTCTACGCGGCCGCGAAGGAAGCTATGGATACGATGCGCGGGCAGGCAGCATCAGCCGGTCGTCAACAGGTCGGACAAATGATTGCGGGTGGCGGTCAATAAGTGTATTATCGCGTCGTGAAGGACAGTACCCTACGCCCAGGCAAAACACCGGACTACATTCGCAAGCTGCGTGATGAAGCCTTGAAGGAGCTAAACTCACCCGGGAAGGGCGAGAAGAAAGCCCCGTCTGTAGGCTTTGATCACAAGCACAAAGAGGCCGGCAAGAACACTCAGTCCGAGAACGATTTCGACGCCAACAACGGCGTCTCCCAGTATCCAGGGCAGAACGTGCCGCACATTGGTAATGGATCTGGAGGTGTTCGATGAGCGCCAACGGTCTAGTCCCTGAGTATGTCCCGCAGCACCTGCGTGGCAAGGTTAGCGACTTCCGCAAAGAGGATGACGGATCCGTCTCGTTCGCGCACCCGGAAGCAGGTCTAGGCTTGGGGCCGGAGATGTCTCGCGTCAATATGGACGAAGGCCAATACAAGAACACTTTCGACAAACAACACCGCCTCGGTAATTTCGAGGAGGCGATGAAGAGTCAATATGCTCCGCTCCAGCGCCGACCTAAGACGTCAGGCGAGGAGCTCAACGAGGGTATCGCAAACTTTCTACGCCGCGGCTACAACTGGGGAACATCCTCGCAAGGTAAGGCCGTAGGTACAGCTGGTCTACTCGCAGCCCTCGCAGGTGGTGTCGGGAGCTACATGATGGGTTCGTCCAAGAAGAAGGCTCTACTACTCTCGCTGCTTGCGGGAGGGCTCGGTGCCGGTGGCACAGCCCTGATGCAGCGCAACTACAACCAACGCGCAGCCCGACTCGATAAGCAGGCCTCATCCGCTGACTCCATGACCATGGAGCTCATTGAAGCTCTCCGTGCTGACAGCCAGCTTACCGGCTACGAGCGTCAGCAGCTCCTCCGGGCTATCACTCAACTTTCCAACAACGACCAAAGCAAACTCTACGACCTAGTGAAGACCGGACTAGGAGCTGGCGCGGGTATGCTGGTCATGCGCTTCCTCGGCGCCAAAGGCTTGCTGCCAATGATTGCCGGTGGTATTGTCGGCGGCATGGTCGGTTCCAGAAACCCTAAACTCAAACGCAACGGTCAAGGCCAGGTCTCGATCACCAACTACCTCTAAATCATGAGCAAACAAGAAGATCCATTTTTCCGTATGGGAGCAGCCATGGCTGCCACCGGACTCGGCATCAACAAGGACGAGCTGATCAGGCGTAAGGCTGAAGCCGATGTGATGAACACAGCGGAGGCTGAACCATTCCACCGTGAACTCGCCAAGATCGCCTGCGCAGCCTTTGAGGCGGCAGAGGACACCAAGTGCCCGGAGGCCAGATTGTTCTCCAGTTTGGTCAAGTCTGCCGACTGGCACACCTCCTACCATAAGTTCACCGACTGTGTCCTCCGAGCCCTTGGCCGCACGAACTTCGAGAAGTCGGCCGCTCCCCTTCTACCCGCTGTCAGCATGCTTCACGATCGCGCCGGCGGCGACATGCTGAAGACTATTACAGCCGGTGGCGCCCTGAGTGGCGCCGCGTTAGGCTCCATAGCTTTCCTGCTCTCCCGTAATGCGAATCAGACCTCGTCTGAGAACGCGGCGCTGCTTGAGAAGATCCGCGCCTACAAACAACTGAAGATGGAAATCCAAGAGGACATGGGCTCCGAGGGAGTCATGACCGACGCAGGTAAGGAGGAGCGCTACGATGTCTGAGGGTAAGAAATCCAGAGAGATGTCAGCCACAGAGGCTGAAGCTCTGCTGCTGTCAGAAGCCGAGGACATCATGGAGAAGTCCGCGTCAGTCGCGGAGAAGCTAAATGCAACTCCGGCTAACCCAGCACTCTTCGACACGGCCGATCGCCTCGAGAAAAAGATCCCCGAGAAAGAAGAGGAACCCGAGGAAGCAGAAACTCCCGCACCCGCTCGCTCCAGTGGAGCTTGGGGACCTATACCCTCCATCCGCGACCAGATACTCGTATCCCCTGAGTCGGTTCGCTTTGTTCGCCCTACCACCAAGATCTTTGATTTCGGAGACGAGAAACAGCTGGAAGAATACAACCGCATCAAGCGGTCCGCAGCCTCCACCGCCGCGCCGGAGTATGCCATCGAGCGCGCTGAGTATCAGGCTTACCGCGGCGGCTGGTCAATGCTCCTCGAATACTCTGAAATAGAATACCAACAACTCGCATAAATCATGTCACAGAACCTCATCGAATCAACCGCCCGCAAGCTCAGGTCCGGCATCACTGGAGTGCTGTCGCCTGACGAACTCGCAGCCAAACAGGACGCTCGGGGATCGGAGCTGATCAAGAACCTCGCAACTGGTGGTCTAGCCATCGGTGGTGGCGCTGGTGCACTTGTGGCTCTGGTCAACTACCTGAAGTCCATGAAGCAGGAGAACGAACTGGACGACCAGTCTCGCTTGAATGACGACACCCTCTACATCCCCGCCATCAACAAGGCCGCTGCTACCGAAGGCGGCGTCAACCGCTGGCTCGCTCCTGGTCTAGCTGTTTCCGGTGGTATCCTATCCGCCGGCGGTGCCTACGCTCTGACCCAAGCGGTCTACAACTACCTCCAGAAGAAGAAGCGCCACAGCATGCTCGACGAAGCCCAAGGCGAAGCTATAGCTATGGTCGACAAGGAGGTGGAGAAGTCAGCAGCCAAGATGAACTTCTACGATCTGGTCACTGCTTTCCCGGTAGCTGTTCCGCTCCTAGCTGCTCTCGCCTCGGGTGGAGTTGCTTACGCGGCCCTGAACAAGACCTTCCCTACCGTCAAAAAGACCAAGTCCAAATTCCCTAAACGCGTCCGCCAGGTATCTGCTACCGGTGTCGTTTCACCTATGGATGAAGATGAGGATGTCGTTAAGACCGCAGCTCTCCACATGAGACAGGAAAGCGACATCGAGGATGCCGCATACGAGTTTCTGCTAATGACTGTAGCCCAAATGGGCCACGAGAAGTCCGCCAATTATTGCATCACCGCTGACCTACTTCATAAGGCAGCCAGCGATGGCATTACCGGTATCGAGCAGACACTTAAGGATGGCGGTATCCCAGCAGTCGAAGAGCTCACCAAACAGGCATCAAGCGAGAAGCTGGACGTCCCCAACATGGCTCTGGCCGCGGCGATGATCTGTAAGTCAGCCCGCCTCCGTCCAATCGCGGCAGCCATCGCAGCAGCTGAGTTCCAGGAGATGGCCCCTAGCCTCTACGGTCAGGTGCTCGGTCACGACGAAGAGAGCCTCGAGAAATTCGCTGGAGTCGCATCCTTGATGCAGCTGTCGTTCTTCCGTCCTCAGATTCTGGAGAAGAGCGCAACGCTGAACCCCAACTTTATGGAGCTCGCCAGCCTCACCGATCAACAACCCGGGATCCCCTCGTTCGAGTCCGCCCTTACCTCAGACGTAAACGGCAGCATGACGGACGACGCCGAAGGCGAGGACTACGCCGGCGACGAGCTCGACACCGAAGACACCGACCCTGTTGATGCCTTTCTCACCGACGAGGGCAACAAGTCCCCTGTCCTTGAGGGAGATGAAGACATAGCAGCCCAAGAGGCTGCCGAGGAAACAGGAGGGAACGACGGCGCTGGCGGAGTAATCCGCACGTAAGAATCACCCCATAACAAAATCTAGAGCCTACCCCTGCATGGGGTGGGCTCTTTTATTATATACCCACCACACACATGAAAAACATAGACGACATCAAGAACACACTAGCTAAGGCCGCCCCAGGGACTGAGATCCACATCAAGGGATACAAGGGTTCGAGCGGAGAGAAACGAAACATCAAGGCGGAGCTGCTCACGCTGGATGACTACCCAGCAATGCAGCAGGCTGACGTCGACATACTGCGCGAGGCCGACGAGGCTGACCTGCTGAGCGAGAACGATCCTGACGTGTCCACAGCGGACATCCTCACGGCCAGAGACCAGCTGATTGCGTCGAGAGTCACAGCCCTAGCTCAGCGCGAAGCAGGGACCAGCTCCTATAGGGGGCCGAATTACGAGAGCATCGGAGGATCCCTCGCTGTGCACCCGGATGAGGCTGAAGAAGGCATCTATATACAACGACTCAAGGTGCTGAGTCCGATACCGATACCCAAGCCGGCCAAGGGAGCGATCCCCAGAGCGAAGCAATACATCAGCGCGAAGTTGGATCTACCTACTAGGCGATACGCTCACTCACTGAAGCTACAAGATGGCAAGTTCGACGATCTTGAGGTGAAGAACGCGGTTGAGCTGCCCGAGAGTTGAAAATCTCAGAAATGTCAGAACCTCTCTAGATTCTGAGACCTTTACGTTTACGAGAATAGTGCATTTCTGAGTCCCCTAAATTTCTCGTAACCGTCTGACTACCATGCGGTTGCGAGAAAAGTGGGGTCTCACTTTTTTTACCATACGCGTTTTGGTTACTTTTTTATTTTGCATGCCTCCCCCTCAGGCGCAGAAACCGGTTGACTTAAGGGGCAAAAGAGTACGGACTAACCTGCGTATGAGCCAGAACCCAAACCAGAAACGAGTAGCACTTTACGACCACATGGGGAGACCTTTGAAGGAGGAGATACCCCAGCGCCTCTCGGCGGCATGGTGCCGTAACGTGTATTACAAAGGACCGGCCCGCGTCGGTAAGTATGACAAGGACGGTCAGGAAGGCGACGCTGTCCGGGAGGAGCTGGTGAGAGCCCAGGCCCCTTATATCGTCACCCTGTTGATCTACAGCAGTAAGTTCCAGGTCGGCGCGGATGAACGCGAGTATTTTGTTTATGCTCCGCTCGAACCCCAGAAGGCAGCCGAGGTTGCCATCCGGCTGTGGCAGCGATGGGAGAAGCCAAGGAACCAAGGAACCAAGGTTGACGGAGACGAGTTCAAGTTTGGGGACATGCGCGAGATCTACCCGAAGGTCGGCGAAGGCGTCTGTGCCGAGCCTATGGATGACGCCGATTACGACGCGCACTGGAAGGACGTGAAGAAGCGCGCCCACTTCAAAGCCGGTAACCCGGACGATCCTTTCGCCTTTACCTGCACCGAGCAGGACGTTAAGCTTCATAAAGTTACGGACTTCCAAGCGGGGCTGAACGTAAAGATTCGGTAAACAACAACATAATAACATGGCAACCAAGAAACGACGCACCACCAAGAAGACTACCACCAAGGCAGCTAGCCCTATCGAGGAGAGTAAAGAAGAGACTCCAGCAGTGGAAGAGCCCAAAACTGAAGAGCCTAAGGTTGAGGAACCCAAAAAGGAAAAGCCCACACCGGTTGTAGTCGCTGAGAAGCCTGAACCTGCTCCAGAGCCTGAATCCAAAAAGGAAGAACCCGTTGTCGATAAGGCAACCGCTAAGGCCGTCAAGCTCAGTCGCCGCACAGCTGATGCTGTCGAGCGCACAGTCGCTTCCTACCTCGGAACTGACGCGACCAAGAAGGTTATCGACAAGATCGTCGACGCCATCGAGGTTGGCCACCAGGTCTGCATTGTCGCAGGCGACAAAAAGATTAACGAGAAATATACATACCGTGAGTTCAAGCAGCCTTTCTACCTCGATGACAGCAGCAAGGACATCCCGGCTCGCGTAGGTGAGGGTGTGGTGCTCAACGTGACTCGCTTCATCGCTACCAAGAACCTCTACCCTCGTGACTGAGAAAAGTGACAACGGCACTGACGAAGTCAGGCCGGTGCACGTATACGGACTTCGCAGTAGGGATAGAGTCAGGAGGCTGATACAGCGTCTCGTCTCTATACCCTGTGTGCCATCCGACATTCACAGGATCGATAAGTTCGGGCGCATACTGTGCGTCAACGACACTAAGTATAAGCGTTATGTTTATGTGCGCGTTGTCCAGTGGAGAGACAACGAAAAGCTACCGATTGTCGAATGGTCGACTAACGCGGCGGTAATAAAGCCGGGGTTAGGTAAGGCGGCGGCTAAGGTTGCTATCGATAACCTATACGGGGTGCGTCAGAAGCCCCCGATGGTGGTAAATCTACGCCTATCAAGCGGTGATACAGCGGGTGCAAAAAAGCCCGATCCTGCGTCATAATAACTTGATATGGAAGAACACCAAATACAACACACAATAGAAGACCCAAGTCTGTTCGGGTCAAGCTCAAGGAACAGCAAAACAATTCTAAAAGCCGGACGCTACCATAGGTATCGGCTGGAGAAGAATAACCAGGGCGTGTTCCTCACGCTGCTGGACCACTCAGGGAAGATCCTGTGCTTCGTAGCTGGCGCACTGCGTCGCCGCGTAGGGCAGGGTGTCTCTGAAATGTTACTGATGACACCCGAGGATTTGTCTCCGGCTATTCAGGGGGGTCACCAAGCGGCCTACCGAACTATGGAGACTACAAACGGCCCCCAAGTGGTCTACTTCCGTGAGGTGCCTTACGTCACCCGTGTGCTAGCTAACACCTACCCCGAGGCAGTGGCTTGGGGTTCCCTAGTGGTCAGCCCCGCCGACGGCCGCACGTGGGCCAATGGTAAGTATCTCGGCGCCAACCGGGAATACTACATCCGGCCAGGCAATTTGGCGGTCGATGATCAAAAGGGTCAGATCGCTGGATCAGGCGGTAAAAGCCTAAGCGGGCGCTTATACGGCGGCTCCGCTAACATAGGCGCGACCGCTGAAAGTCCTGCCTGCGCCTTCACCAAAGCTCTGGAGATTTCCACTGCTTGGCGTATGGCCATCTCCGCCGTGGAGATGTTTGGAGGTATGGCCCAGGAGGGTATACCGACGCACGCCTTAGGCGCTTCGGAAACCGCGCGGCAGTTCTTCAGCGAAGAGCTGAGCAACCGGCGCGCATACCGAGACGAGATGCGGGACGGTCGCCGCGTGAACAACCACGCTACCCCTGAGTCGGTATACGTCGCTCCGCCGAAGCCACAGGTGACGGACCTGCTGAGTCCTGAGTCCGTTCAGGCTATGGAAGCGACCACCACGCCAGAGCCCGTTACCGACGAGGCAACGACCGCCACGCCAGAGCCCGTTACCGACGAGGCAACGATCGCCCCGGTGCCGGTAGCTGAAACTCCTGAGCCTACCGCTCCCGAGCCCGAAGTGGTGGAGGAGAAGGTAGGCGGTAGCGAACGCGCTCTCACGGAGGTGGAAGCTATGACTCAAAACTACGATCTACACCAAACGGTGGAGCTCAAGGTCGATGGGGACATCAGCTGGCCACACGGCGAACCCGAAGGAGTCGTCCTACAAAGAACGACTCCCGACTCGAGTAGTTTCTTCATCTGGGTCCGTAAGGATCTAGAGGGGGGAGCTGAAGCGCAGCAAGTAATAGGCGACATGGTCGCTGGGTGGCTGCAAAACACCTACGGTGCCCACAGCGTCTTTGACGCTGCGCTCCCAGCTATGGAGCCCGCTGCCTCGGTAAAGGCAACCGCGTCGAAAGAAGCGGAAGTAAAAGTAGATGAGGCCGTAGCGGCTTCAACTACTTGAGGAATTAACCACCAATCAGCGCGCCGTCAGTAACCCTGACGGCGCGCTTGCTTCCTCTTTACGTAGCGCTGAAAATGAAGTAGGATCGCACACATGATCAAGACGGCCTGCAACCGCGACCTACGAGTCGTTGAGGATATTATGGAGAAAATCCGCCAGGAGGACCCTAGCTACTGGCCTTACGGTTTGCGCAAGGAGCAATTCAACGGTGGTCTCTACATGGTCCAGAAGTCCGCCAGTGCAGAGCCTGTGGGCTTTGTTGGATGGCAGAAGATTCCCGAGGACGGTAAGAATGTGGGCTACTACGCCATTGGTATCCTCCCGGAACATCGGCAGCAGCAGTTCGCCAAGCAGGCGGTAGCTGAGGTAATCCGCGAAGCCAAGACTCAGTGCGACTCCGTGCGCGCTTTAGTCATGAAACACAACGAGCCATCGAAGGCTCTCGCTCGATCCCTAAGTATACCCATGATTGAGAAGCTCGCTATGGAGAAGTCAGCGATGAATCCCCGGGACATCGTCAAGTTGATTGGCGGCGCAACCCTCACTCCCACTCTCCTTGACCTCGCGGTCAACAAAGACAAAGGCGCTATCGGTGCCTATGCGCTAGGCAATCCCGACGCAGACCGCTGGGCCGGCGCCGACTTCCTACTGAACGCAGGCGCTGGCGCAGCTGCGCCATTCATGCCGGGGTTGGTCGGTAAGGCTGGCCTCGTAGGCGGCGCTGCTCTCAAAACCATGCTGACCCCCGCCGTGCGTAACCAAGCGGCCGGCAATCGTATCATGGAAGATTTAGCCGACAAGCTACCCAAAAGCATCGAGTCTGCGGGTGAGAAATCCGAGACAGGAAAGAACTGGGCTGAGTCTGTCCCTAAAGGAGCATGGGCAGGAGCCGGCGCACTTGGTGCTGGCCTCCTCGGCACCATACTCTATACCGCGCACCAACGACGTAAGTTAGATAAGGAGCGCCTACATCAGGACGCGCAAGGACGTGTAAGAATCACGCTACCGACCAAGGACCCGAGTGATAACGAAACCGTGGTCGAACTCCCTGTAGACGATCTCAACTTCTCCAAGAACCTCAAAGGTAAGATCCACCGCGATACACGTCGTCGCCTCATCAGCGGGTCGAAGGAACGCACCAAGCGCCGTAAGCCTGTCGAGAAGGAGGCGCGCATCGCTGGTATCGCCGGGCTTATGGATGAGTTGGCTTTCTACAAGTCTGGAGCCGCCGGCCCCGCGCCACAACCAGCCCCACAAAGTTCGGTCCCAATGCCTCCAGCCCTCGGACAGAACCCGGCTATGCGTATGCAGCAGCAACAGACTGCCGTGGAATCCATCGACACATCGACTGAGGCTAACCCTCAGATCATGGAGGCTCAGCAAGCCGCCGCTCAAGCTGAGCAAGCAGCGCAGCATTCGCAGGCTCAAATGGAGCAGGCGGCCCAGCAAGCCCAGATGGAACAACAGCAGCAGTTTCAGGCAGAGCTCGCCAAGAAGGATCAAGAGCAACAAGCGCTAAAACT
>Ga0136596_1000596_pt1 | contig 18057 bp, 25 predicted proteins | sample AntRauTorcE11897_FD_101387 | JGI IMG/M metagenome (GOLD analysis project Ga0136596, IMG submission 101387) | Saline lake microbial communities from Rauer Islands, Antarctica - Metagenome Torckler E11 #897 | ecosystem: Environmental > Aquatic > Non-marine Saline and Alkaline > Saline | place... | reverse complement strand
TAATTTTCGTTTTATTACTTATAACGAATTAGAATATGAATTTAGTTTCACATCTTAACATCATAGTGATTAGTATTCTGTCCATCATCAGGAGTAGTAAAGAAAGGTAATATTCTAGTTCCTTGAGTCCAATTAGGATGTAATTCACTTTTCCTTAAATCTGGTCTTGGTTGAACAAAAATGTTATTTATTATATAATCATCATAATTGGGAGCATAAACTTTTATCTTATATCCCATTGAAGTTTCTAGTTTATTTGTTTTATATTCACCACAACTATTCGTTGACCCAAGATCAGATATCATACCATATTTATCTATTACTTCTACAATAGAAACAATAGGTCTGCACGTTCTACAGTCAGTGACGGTAAATGTAATATGTCCGGTTTCGACAAAACATGAAGTTATAACCTTTGACCAACTAGGTTCATGTAAATATTCTATACAATCAGTAGTATTAAATTCAAAAACTCCAACATAATACCCAGTCTCTGGCTTTAAATTTAAAACAGTAACCTCACTTTCCATTCCTTCATATACAACAAATGATTTGTTTTTACTACCAGTCCCCTCAATTATCTCATAAGTAGGAGATGGTGATGGAGATGGTGATGGACATAAAGAAGGATCAGAAGATGTAGCCCCTCTAGTAGTTATACTTAATTCATCACCGTTACCAAAAATAATTGATGGTTTATATAAGTTACCATCTATTGGTAATGCTTCCTTTGGTGATAAGTATGATGTATTACCATTACAATCAGATATATTATTAGTATTAAAATTGAAAAAATCAGCTTTATATCCAGGATAATGACCAGGGAAATTTTGTCTGACTTCAAGAGGATCAGGATTACCATAAGTTGAATCGTAATGATTATCACCAAATTCATAAGTAGGACCATCTGATGTAGTACCATTATCATTACTGCCCTCATTTACTTTTATCTCAGGTGTAATAATTACTATTCTCCTTTCACCATCACCACTATCCCATTTAATAGTAGCTGCATTAGATTTAATGTTACAAAATCTTATATTTGATGCCTGTATAGCTGGTTTCATAATTAATCTTACTTTATTTTAATAGTATAATAATCATCTATCGCTTTAACCTCACCACCATATTTGTTAGAGAGATCATCAGTTATATATTTCATAGGAGATTTAACCTCTATGAAGTTTTTATTATACTCAATATCACATCCACTACCATATTCATTTTCAAGGGATTTGTAGATATTCTCTAACTCTTTACTCTCTTTAAGTTTAGTTACGACATTTTGATTTGTCTTAAATGGTTCTTTCATATAATCTTGGTAACTTGTGATAGTTTTTAAAGGATCTACATGCCTTTTAGGACCTTCTTTTATATCCCTCCTTACCCTATCATCAATATCTGTACCTTTCATCATAGATTTAACCCTTTTAAGTTGATCAATACTACTTTGTTGCATTACGGACTCATCGAATTTCTTTAAATATTTCATACCTTATATATTAAAACATAACATCATTAAAGGCATATAACTATTTATATGGCAGATTTTAAAGATAAATTACTTAATAAATTAGAATATTATAACAATCCGAACTTCTCATTTAATGAGAAGTTCCATAAGTATAAATTAAAAGGTGAAGAATTTATATCTGTTACTACATTTCTAAGTAGATTTCATAAACCATTTGATTTTGATTACTGGGTGAAAGTTAAAGCAGAAGAAGATGGAGTTACTATCGAAGATAAAAAAGTAGAATGGAAAGGGTTAAATGATAGAGCTAACTACATCGGATCATCAACACATGATTGGATAGAAAATTACTATAAGGGGATTTACCAAAAATTACCAACCGATACTGATGTTATAAAAAGGATTAATAAATTCAATTTAATTTTTGGTGAAAAATTAAAAAAATTAACACCATTAAAATTCGAACAAAAGTTATTTTCAGAGAACCTTAAAATAGCTGGTATGGTCGATAGTTTATTTATTTATAAGAATAAAGTTATTATGGTGGATTGGAAAACAAATAAGAAATTTGATACTGGAAAAGGGTATGATTACCTATTACACCCTTTCGATTCTTTATACCAAAATCACCTTAATGAATATTCTATACAATTATCTCTATATTCTCTCATCCTTGAAGAAATAGGAATAGATGTAAAAGCTATGTATCTTTGTTATATAGGTCCAGATGAAGTGGATGATGATGGTAACATTACTGAGAAACCAGCTAAAATACACCATGCTCACGATTTGAGAGGAGAATTGAAGATGTATTTCAATAATGATATTTTTGCTATTTAAAATAATAATAATAATAATAAAAATGATAGAAATGAAAACATATTACATTTCAGATACTCATGAAAGAGCTATTGTAATAGATGACGAACTTGCATTTAAAGGAGAAGATAGAGTTTATAAGAAAGGAAAAGGATTAATAAAAACTCCAGTTTATTATTTTGAACAAGGATTAGATCATGCTTTATCTTTAACAGGGTTAAATTTTCTTCATGGGGAAGTAATACACACCACCAACGAAGAATTTAATGAATTATTAAAATAATAATTGTATAATTAATATAAAATTACTATCTTAGTTAAAAATACATATAATGGTTAAAAATAACGAAAAAGCTTTATCTATTTTAAAATCACTTAAAGATTTCGATGGTAACGTAGATTATTTAAGAGAGCAAAAAAGAAAACTAATAAACCTAAAAAATAAGGTTTCAAAATCAAATTCCTTTGATATTAAAAATCAAGTTGAATATAAAATAAAACAACTTAAAGAAGTTATTAAAGAACTTAAATAATAATTTATCATCATGAAAATAATTTCAAAATATAAAGATTATTATGACTATTTACAAGGTATTTATGGCGTAGATAATATGAAAGTACTTGATAGGCGTTCAGATAATCCATATACTAAATTAGAAACTATTGTAGACTCTAATAAAGATAGAGTATATCATTATATTTTTGCTATTTGTGATGAGTTATATGATGTTTTTTACCGAAATGGTATTTTATACCACACATATGATGAATATGTTAAATTATGTAACTTACATTCAGAAAATATAACTATTTCTTATAAAAACCAACGTTACGAATATAATAATAATAATAGATACGGGTCTATTCATATATCAAAGGATATTTGGGATGAGTTACAAGGTAGAAAAATCAACATAAATAGTAAAAAGAGAAACCCTATTTTAGTTTATGAAGAGCCAATGAAATTTATCCGAAATTATGATTATAATGATAATGTTATATTATCTGATTTTAAATTTATTAAAAAGTTAGATGCCAAATCAATATATACAAAACTTGATACTTTTTTAGGTTGGTTACATGATAATCCAGAAATCAAAAGTGTTATTACTAATGATGAAAAAATCAAAAGTAAGGGTTTTGATATCAAAAAAAGTTTCAGACACCGAAAATAGCAGTTATTTATTCTTTATCAGATAAATCATCCATTAAATCTTTAATCCTTCTTAACTTTATATCATCATCAATATAATCAAGTTCATTTGAGATAGATTTTTTAATAGTGCTAGGATCTTGATCATTTAATATCTCAATTACCTGTGATTTATCAATAGTGAAAGTATCATTACCGTCCTCAGATCTAAGATTTACAATATTATCACTTAAATTTTCTTGGTTAGTAGCGACAATACCTATATTTTCTTCACCATTTTTCCTAATATATTTAACCTTTTCATCTGGCTTTAAATCAATAGATCCACTTTTATCTTTATTACCCTTAAATAAATCTTCACCCCTAACCATTAAAACATCAACGTTTATAGACTTAACGCTAGTTTTAATTTTATCAAATATTTTATCAAATATGGATATAGCAGATACTCTTTTATCATCAATATTTTCTTTCTTCTGTATTGAATCGATATAATTAGATTTATATTGGCTCATCTCATCTTTGATAGAACCTAATATACCATTTATAACTAATTTTAATCCAGATGTAGTTGACTCTATACTTTCCTTTAAAACATCCAATTCTTTAACAATGATATCATTTAATAAAATTATCATTTGAGTTATATCATCATATATTCTATATAAAGTTTCTGGTTTTTTAACCTTTTTGAGATTATTATTAAGTGTATTAAATGATGTTTCTATTGATCTCATAATATCTATTTTAACCTTTTCAGCATTAATAGTAGTTTTCCAATCTTTTATATTCTTGATAATGTCTTTAAATGGTTTTATGAAATCTACCATAACAACCTTAGTATCATTATCCCACTCATTTGTTTTATTACCTAACCAACCCTCATTGATCTTATATTGGTTATAATTTCTTAAATATTTCATATACATTATATATTAAAATATATCATCATTAAAGGAGAATAATGATAATTATATAAACATTAATATTGTTAAATTATATAACAACCATGATGGATGTTAAAAAAGATTTAATCGAGAAAAGTAAAGTTCTTAAAAATGTTAAAAAAGAACTCAAAAAAGAGTATGTTGGTATCGATAAAGAAATAGAAGAGCTGATTTCATATATAGAGCCATGGTATATATTCAATGATATACAAAATAAACCTACAATAATTAACCTATGGGGGTGTACTGGTGTCGGCAAAACATCTTTAATCCAAAGGTTATTTCACCATTTAGAAATACAAAATAACCTATACCGATTCGATGTTAGAACACTTCTTGAAGAAGATAAGATATCATCAAAGATGAGTGCTTTATCTGATGGTAATAAAAACATAGGGATAATATTTGATGAATTTCAAAATGCTAGAACATTAGACCAACAAGGGTTTGAAGAAACAAAAAGTGGACTTAGGGGATTATGGGACTTATTAGATAGTGGTAAAATAGAAATGACTTCTGTTAGTTATGCTGCTAGGAGGGTATATTTTGCCTATAATGCTTTAAGAACTGTTATTGATAATGGAGTTAAAATAAAAAAAGGAGTATTTAAAAATAAAATAAAATTCATTAAGACAAAATTATCATATGATAATTTATTTTTAGATGAAAATCAGGATAAAGATCATATTGCTAACTATTTATCAGATACTTTTTATGATATTAAAAGTGAATTACCAGAGTATATGGGATATGAACATATATGCTCCTTAATGGATAATTTAAACACAGAGGGAGTAATAGCATTTTTTGAAGAAATTTTAGAAAAATTATCAAAACCAAAAATACATGATTTTACAAAATCTATAATTTTTATTATAGGTAATTTAGATGAAGTATATACTGACCATAGTAATTTTAATCCAGATATGGATGCTGATATGTTAAATAAACTATCTAAAAAAATATCAATAACTGATGTTAAATCAGCACTTTCAAAAAGGTTCAGATCCGAACAAATAGCAAGGCTAGGAAATAACCATTTAATTTACCCCACATTAGGTGTGAAATCTTTTGGGGATATTGTAGATATGGAATTAAGTAGAATAAATAAAGATATTTATAAAAAATACGAAGTTAAATTTAATTTCAAAAGAAGTCTTAAAGATATCCTTTATAAGGAATGTGTTTTTCCGACCCAGGGGGCTCGACCAGTTTTTTCAAGGATAAATTCCATAATAAGACCAATCATATCTAAAATTATGAAAAATATTTATAAAAGTGATATTAAATTTAAATCAATATCATGGTCATATTCGGATAAACAACATAAAATTAATTTCAAAGGAGAAAAGTCAAAATATTATTATTTTGACTTTCCTTTACAAATAGAAGATTTAAGGGAATCCACTGGTGATGATTCACAATATAAAGTAGCTGTTCATGAAGCTGGACATGCTGTTTCCTCTATTGTTAATTTGAAATTATTACCAAAAAGTATTTACTCAAAAACAGCAGATACTTACTCCAAAGGGTTTTGTAGTTTTGACTTACCTGATGAAAGAACAAGGGAGTTTTATAATGATTATATAAAAGTCAACTTAGGTGGGTATGTAGCAGAGAAAATGGTTTTTGGTGAAGATCAATTATCAGATGGGTGTCATGGGGATTTTCAAACTTCAACATCATTAGCTAATAAAATGGTTAAATTATTTGGTATGTATGGAGATCCTATGTTAGTAGTAACTCATAATTCACCTGATGATAATTACGTTTCAATTAAAGAAAAGAAATTTGATAAAAGAGTCAAATCTATTATAATAGATAACTTAAAGGAAGTAGAAAAAACTATTAAAAATAATAAAGAACTGTTCTCAGAAATATCAAAATATTTAACTACACATTCTTCTATCGATCAGATGAATCTTAGAAAATTAGTTGAAAAGGTGAATCCAGATTTAATAACTTCTTTAAAGGATAAAGATAATTATTTCGAATTTAAAGAAAAGTATAATAAATTTTTTAAAAAATAAAATAAAATAAAATAAAATGAGTCTAAATAAAGTAAAAGAATTTCATGAGAAATTTGATCACCCAATTAATAATGTGAAAGATAATATACCTTTAGGTAATAGGAAACTAAGACTAAAGTTATTATTTGAGGAAATTCAAGAATTATCACAAGCTATGGATACTGAATTAACCTTTAAAGAGTTATGTGAAAATGTTATAAGCGAAAGTAAAAGCACTTTGGTAGATGGTGATAATGTAGATAAGGTTGAAGAGTTAGATGCTCTATGTGACATAGATTATGTATTAAAAGGAGCTATTTTATCTCTTGGACATTCTGAAAATTTCGATAAAGCATTTGATGATGTCCATTCATCTAATATGACAAAGCTTTGTTCAAATATGGAAGAGGTTAATGAAACAATAGATTATTATGTTAATAAAAGAGACATGGATAAAGATAATATAATATACTCTAAGGTAGGGAGTGAGTATATTATTAATAGAAAATCAGATATGAAAATTCTTAAAAATGTTAATTATAAGTCTGTTAAATTAGAAAAATATATATAATATGAGTGATAAAGAACAAATAGATTTCGAACCACATTTTTTGCAGTATTGGGATAAGGTGAAAGATATAGTTGATGAAGATGGTTGGGTTTATAGTACAGAATCCCCACATATATTAGATGCTTATTTTGAGTATAATACTGGTAAGAAAATAGAATTCCAAAAATCTTATGATGGTGAATGGAAAGGGTCACGGTGGAGACCAAAATCTATTTCCGAATAAAATTTCCACTTTCGAAAAAATTTTAATATATTTAGTTTATGTTGCCATATTTAATATTCATATCAATAGTTATATTCTTTATAGTTTCCTATATAGGGATTAAATCGAATACAAAGTTTAAAATGCCTATTTTAAATACTAAAGTTAAGAAACATAAAATAAACCCTTCTGTTTTAACTAAAGATCAGATGTTTAATCATACTAAAGTAGAAAATGAAAAGGAAATAGATAGAATTTTAGATAAAATCCATAAGAAAGGTATAAAGTCGTTAAGTAATAATGAGCAAAAATTTTTAGATGATATTAATAAATGAATCATATGAATGGTTATATAGTAAAATTTCAAGATATAAGTTCGATAAATATCTTAAAGAAGATAAATCTAAATATTTGATTGTTGAAAAAAATAAATCAAATAAAAATAGGGTAGATTTTTATATGAGTGATGATGGATTAAATACGAAAACCATCATGAGTATTTTATATTCATATAATCAGATAGAATCTGCTGATATGTCTGATGCTCTATATGAAGAAAATGGTGAGTTATATTATAGTATAAAATTCAAAGGTTGTAAAGATAATAAAATGCTTTCAGAGTATGAAATTTACGAAAAAGAATGGTTCATAGAAAGACTCTTAGATATCCATGATGAAATCGATAGTAATTTGGAAAAAAGAAAAAGAAAAATAGCTACTTTTATCAAAAGTAAATACAAACTTTCATATATGAGATATAAAACACTCCAGAGTATAACAGGAGATGATTTGTCCTTTGAAATAGAATTCAAAAAGAAAAAAAATGAAAATAGAGCTAAAGTTCACCATGTGAATTTCATGTCTAATTTTTCGTGGGTATAAATTTAATATATAAATATCATATGAAAAAAATTAAAAAATATATTGATTATACTACAGAAAATCCTATGATGCTTCCAATAAATGAAGGTCGAGGAATACCTAACATATTAAAGAAAATACTAAATGATATCTTTGAAGATGTATTATATAAGATAGAAAATCCAACAAAACCAATATTGTTAGATTTTGGTTTTGGGAAATTTAATATCAAAAATCTACATATAAATATAACAAACAGAGTTATTTCTGAAATATACGCAACTTCATCCTTTGGTATATACGATGGTACATATTTAAAATCTCCTATAATCGATATTCATTTAGATTATAATAATTTTGATAAATTAGATTTAAAAAGAGTGATTTTACATGAATTGCTACATATTTATGAAATATTCAATAGAATTAAGGGAGAAACTAAAAAAGACTTACAATGGGGATTAAACAAGGTTTTATTAGATATTAGAAAAAATTATTCAGATGATAAATTTATCAGTGATTTTATATATCTGATATATCTATCATTGGATCAGGAAATAAACTCCAGAGTTGCTGAAACATATATTTTATTAATGGAAATAAATTCCGATGATAAAATTTTATTAATTGATGAACTTAAAAAAACACCATCATGGAAATATAAAAAATATTTAGAAGAATTTGATTATAAAAAATATAAAATCTCAACTGAGAGATTAAATGAATTTTTCGAAGAATTATCCGATAAAATATTATCAAAATATAATGTTGATTTCAATTTATATAAAAATCCAACTATAAATAATTGGATTGTCTTATTTAGAAAAAAATCAAAATATTTTGAGAAAAAACTAATGAAACTTATTGATGAAGTTATAAATGATGTTAATATGATAGACACTAGCTATGTTGATATTGATGACAATGAAGGATTAAGTGAAAAATACATAACAAAATATGATGTTAACCTAGAAAAAAAGAGTTTAAATTTTAAAAAAAATAGAGAATGAATGTGACTTTGAAAACCTTCTTTTTGATTATAAATGAAATATGATAGAAACCGTAAATATAAATGAATATAAAGGAGATGATTATATCTATATAGGTAGACCCTCTAAATATGGTAGCCCATTTGCATCCAAACCAAGTAAAATTGCTGAATTTAAGGTCGGTAGTAAATCAGAAGCTATGGAAAAATGTAAAGAATATTTCACTGAAAATCCACAAATAATTGATGAGTTAATTGACGAATTAAAGGAAAAAGAAATATCAAAACTAGGTTGCTTTTGTTCCCCTAAACCGTGTCATGGTGATATCTTAATCGAATTAATAGAAATGAGAAAATACAAATCCATTTTTTAATTGTGATTATGGACAGAAAACGATTTACTAAATAATAATAATAATAATAAACATATGAAAGAAGAAATATTAAGTATATCAAGTGATTTAAGGGAAGATAAAATAACACCCAGCGAGGCAAAAAAAGAGTTATTGATTTTATTTAGTGAGAATAAAAGCGAAAGGGAGGAAATGGACGAAAAATGGGAAACACTCCGTAACTCTGGTATGGATAATAAACTTAAAAAATGGTAATAATAAAATAAACAAATCTTATTATTAGTGATATGTATAAAAAACACAACTATATGAAAATAACATTTTTTACAGGAGCTGGTATTTCAGCAGAAAGCGGTATATCTACTTTTAGAGATAAAGGAGGAGGAGGACTTTGGGATGAAACAGACTTAGATGAAATAGCTACTCTAAAAGCATGGCAAACAAATAGAGGTAATATGATCGATTTCTATAACAAAAGAAGACAGGAATTGAAAAATGTTGAACCAAATAAATCACATATATTATTAAAGGAATTAGAAAGTGACCATACAGTTAGTATCGTGACACAAAATGTTGACAATTTACACCAAAGAGCTGGATCAAATAATGTTTTACACTTACATGGTGAATTAACGAAATCCCGAGGATATTTTTATGAACACAAATCATCTCCCTTAGATCCAATATATGATATTGGGTATGATGATATAAAAGAAGGTGACTTATGTGAAGAAACTGGATCTCAAATAAGACCTCATGTTGTATGGTTTGGTGAGATGCCGTATAATGTAGAAGAATCATATAAAGAAATGTTATCTTCTGATATTTTAGTTATTGTAGGAACTTCTTTAAATATAACATACACATTAGATATGTTAGAAGCAGTAGCTAATAAAGGAATACCAATTTATTACATAGACCCAGATCCAAGTGACTACTTAGATGGTATAACTGAGGTTAATTATATTAAAAAGAAAGCTTCAGAAGGAATTGAAGAATTCATAAATGGGTTAAAATAATACCTATGGTTCAATAAACCCATTAAAGGTCATACCTTTTAATTCACCGTTTATACTTTGTGATACATCTTCGCAATGACCAAGAGTATTCTCTAGAACTGAAAGGGAGATATTTAAAAAAGAATACATTTTAAGTAAGTTCATTTCTGAATTATAAAAATCAGAACTACAGATAGAACTAATTAACTCTATTATTAATTTAAGAGTTTCAGTATTCCTTTCTTTCATTTTATTTACAATTAAATGAGGTATCCCACTTTTAATCATTTCACTTTCATAATCAAAAACTATATCATTCACTAGTTTAAGTAAATTCATTTTTAACTCTGAATCACCCATTTTTTTATAACTCGCATCATTTACATATACATGAAGCATATCTTTAAATGATCTAAAATAGATATGTAAATATTTCTTAAATACGGCGTCTCTAAACTGAGTTTTCAAATCTAAAGTTGGTATTTTCGAATATACCCAAAAGTCGATTAAACTGAATATCTCATGATTTATTATCTCAGATTCTCTAACTTCAACTTTAGTTGTTTGTTTACTATTTTTAGATTTTTTCCTTTTCCTTCTAAAGAAATTTAAAATATTTTTAAGTGAATTTAAAATCTGTTTCTCGTAACCTAATTTAACTACCATTATTAATATAAATATAACAGTAGCAATAATGGCAGTAGTTAGCCCACGTTCAGTCACTATATCTACTATGAATTTAAATGTGTCTTCAAACATATTTATATATATTAAGTTACAATCTTAGATTGTAGTTATAATCTCAAGTTGTAATTATCTTCCAGTTCACCGAAAACATATTCAATGAATTGCTCATATTCATATTCCAACCCCTCGACTAACATCCAGTCATTTTCAAGTTCATTCTCAAAATCAGTTATAAAAGTTCCTTGGAATTCGGTTATAGAACCATCATATTCATGTTTTATCCCATCTTCTATTATAAGAGTACCATAGTGAGTCAAGAACCCATCTTCCTCTTCAGAATCCGTGTATATGAACTTCACATTAATATCACCTATTTTATCAGAGAATTCATTCTTTATTCTATTATACGTTTCCTCCTCTTTACCATCTTTATGAGAATCTAAAAATTCCCTTTCCTCATCACTTAAGCTTTCTATACCATTTTTAGATATATTATCTAAGATTTTATCAGTATACTTCTTTGTTTCTCTAAACATATTATATTTCAAAACTGTTTTTTTCATAATTTATATATTTAATTGAGAAGATGTTATTTTAATATATATCATAATAAAAAATAACTAATAGATATGAGCTCACCATATAATAATTTAAATAAAATAGATTCCGTTTTAAAGGAATCTTTTGGATCAGAAAATGTCAATTTTGATCAAAAAGAAAGAAGATTAAAAAATGGATCTACACATGATTATGTATTTACTATACAATTAAATAGTATGGAAGTTAAAATGTTAGTGGAAGGATCATCATCATCATCGGATATTAAATGGTCATATTATGAAGACCCTACTAATGAGAATTCAAAACTTATAAGTAGAAATGATATAGGTATAGAATCAATTAATGAGAAATTAAATGAGATTTTTGAGAATAAAATGTTCTCAAAGAAATATTTAGATACTGTTTATGAAAGTATAAATGAATCTAATTCTGATGAAGATGGAATGAAAGATATTTTTATAACTTCTGATGAAATGAAAAATAATGAACCAATTATTGAAGTGTATGAGGAAAATTTAAAAATGTTATTTGATGAATTTGGTCTTGTTATCGAAGATATTCAAATATCAGATGATACTATTCTTATCAATTTAGATTCTAAAACATATGATGGTGAAATAACAACTGCTACAAGGGTTAGTGTTGAAAGTAAATTTAATAATTTTGAAGTAGTAGACCTAGCTTGGTTTTCAGGTAATAAATTTTCAGTAAGTATGAATGGGAAACCTGAACTTCATTTTTCCTTATAAATAAATAAATAAATATTATAATATGTTAGAATTTAATAGTATAACTTTTCAAAATATAAAGGAAGAAACTGAGAATTTTTTAAGAAAAATTTACAATAAAGCTGATCAAGTTTTTAGTCCTGCTTCTCCTTATGGTCAAGTTATAAGAATTACACAAGAGCTATACCAACTATCTTTATTATATTTAAAGAATAGTATAAATCAATTTGATATGTCAAATGCTAACTCTACTAATAAAAAGATAGTCAGATCTAATGCTATTGTAGCTGGACATAACCCTTCAAGGAATATATCTGCTACTGGGATACTTAAATTTGTTTTAAGAGCTGGTACTACAATAGAGGAAGATATCCCAGGATCAAAGATATCAATTCTTAATAAAACCAGAATAAAGAATAAAACAAATGGTCTAGATTATATAATTGATTTAGGTGGTAGAGATCATGTAACATATACTATAACACCTTCTTCTCAATTTATTGTCAATTTAACACAAGGTAAATATGGGAATAGTACATTTACTGGTACCGGAGATAATAATCAATCATACTCTGTTAATATTCCAGGACAAAAAGAAGTTGAGAATTTCAATGTTGAAGTATCTATCAATGGTGACTTTTGGGTAATAAGGAATCACCTTTATGAGATGTTACCTGATGAAAAAGCATGTGTTGTTAGAACTGGATTTAATGGGGGGATAGAAATTATTTTTGGGAATGGATCTTTTGGGAATATACCACCTTTATCATCTATAATACGAGTTTCGTATCTAGTATCAGATGGATCTAATGGTAATATATTTAGAAGAACAGTGAACGATTGGAATATATTAGAAGATGTGATTGATGGGTTTGGTCAAACAATCGATATATCACAATTTTTTGATGTTAATATAATGGCTGATATTAATTTTGGAGCTAATGGGGAATCAGTAGAATTTACAAGAAATGTTCTACCAATTACTAATAGAAACTTTGTCTTAGGCACACCACAACAATATGCTTACCAAATAAAGAGATTAGGAGTCTTTTCTCATGTGAATGCTTATAATGATAATGGAACTGTTATAATAGTTGCAACACCCAATATTAAACTATTCAAAAATAGAAACGCAGACTACTTTACTATAAGTAGAGATGCCTTCTTTTTAGATAATTATGAAAAATCAAAAATTGATAAATATCTGAAAACTGGTGGGAATATACAACTCACTAAAAAATATAAAATAACTAGCCCAGAGTTATCATATTACATAATGAATATATTTTTAGTTATATATGATGATGCTACAATAGATAATGTTTCAAATGAAATACAAGAGAAAGTTTCAGAATACTTTTTAGATTTCAACAGAATGGATAGAGTCCCTAAAAAAGACTTGATAAATGCTATATCTGAAATTGATGATATTGATTCTATTGATATCCAATTTATTAGTAAGAAAAATGAGGACTACCATGGTTCTTTTATAAAGAGTCAAAATAGACAGGAATCTGATACCACAAATAGCCAAGAAGTGATACGTAATTCAGCAGAATATAACCCAAATGAAATAAGAGGAATTGATCCTGTTTTAGGCGATATTTTGTTCGAACCCAATGAAATACCGGTGATCAGAGCTGGTTGGAGAGATAGAAATGGTATATATTATAGTGAAGATATAGGCAAAGAATTTTCATCTATCAATATAATCAAGAGAGGAACTACTGATAGAAAAAATGTTATTAAACTATAATGTCACTTAGAAAGGAAAGAAACATACCAGAATTATACGACTTGAAACATAGAAGTGATGAACAAGAAAATGAACCATTTGATGTGGAGAATAACATTTTAAAAAAATCTTTATCACCACACATTTTTAATAATGATAAAATGAATAGTTTCCTATTAAGATTACAAAAATTATCATATCTTATGATCGATCAAATGTTTATTATAAAGAACTTTAAGAATTTTATGGTAGATAAATATTATGATAAACATACTGATTAATAAAAATTATCATTAATAAAAATTATCATTAATAAAAATTATCATTAATAAAAATTATCATTAATTAGATAATAACAAGGTATGATACTTTATATATACAATATAAATAAAATATATTAACATAATGTTGAAGTATAATGATTTCCAAAAGAATAACGAAATGAAGAAATTTTCAAATGTATCTAAGTCTAAATCTAATGATAAAGGCAAAGCCTCAGAAGATAATGATCATGATAATGATGATTATAATGACTATGAGACTAAACTAAATGCTGATATTTTAGCTAAAAGGAAAGTAAAGGGAGACTACCCACAAACGAATATTAAGAATACTAAGAGAAATTCTTATATAAAAACAGATTCTATTCAACCAAATGATAAATCAGAGTATCATGATAAAAAATATGAACCTTCAACAGATATGGGAACAACTAATATGGGAGACGAAGATGATAAAGACAAGAAAACCAATAAGAAAACTAATGAGAAAAAACAAGTTAAGTTAGTAGGTAAACTTGCTACATTTCCAAAAGATACAAAAGCATCAAAAGCTTATAATTTCCTTAAAAAGATGGAAGAAGTTAAAATACCAAAAAATAAAATATGGTATTTATTAATTGAGAAACAAGAGAATGAACTTCAAATGGTTAAATATCAAACTAAAAAGGGTGTTAATTTATCGGAATTTGTTAACGAACTTAAAAAGTTTTATATAGAAAATTACGCTGATGATAAAAAAGTAGTATCTAAATTAGAAAAGATAGAACTTGCTGGTGATAATGAAGGTAACTTTTCAGCTATTAAAAACATACCTAATATAAAAATTGGTGGTGTTAAATGTATCCGTAAAATTACAGAAGATTTAACTAAATTACTTAGTGGTAAATTAGATAAAAGAAATAGATAGATTCTATTTAAACCCCGATTAAGATATAATTTTAATCTCCCCATTGGATACGTTCTTTGGGGTTTTTTATTAACTAAAATTTATCATATATTGTTACTCAACCAAATGAACAGATAGAATATCATCTTTAATGATACATATATTTCTATCAGAATCTGGCATACCTCTAAATTGATTCATCTTATTTATAGGAGCTTCGATGGCATTGTAACCTAAATTAACTAGTATTTCTTTTGAGTTTAATTCATATCTATCTAGTTTTGATATCAAGCTTTTACCCCACCATAAATCATCATCTTCAATAGCATCTTCTATTTCATCACCAATATAATTTAAATCTTCATCATCTGATTCTTGGAACTTAATAGACATTTCTTTAAATTTACCTAAAGGTATATATTCAAGGTATTGTAAACTATTTAATGGTTCTGATATACTAACTGAATAAGTATATTCACCATAAGAATCTGAAATACTTTTAGTATTACTTATATAGATACCATCACCTAAGAATTTACTTTCACTACTAGTATTAGGCATAAGTTTTATCTCATCTAATTTTATATTAGATCCATGATAGAAAATATCACTTTTAAATTCCTTATATTCCTTTATATATTTCATTTTATTCATGTGGGTCTATTTTCATAACTTCAACTTTAGAGTTTGGTTTTAGCATAACTTCGTTTTCAAATGGGTATCTGAAATTAGTTACTATTGTATTATATACATCGATATCTTCTTTTCTCACCTCACAAGTTAGCTCCCATAATGGTAAATCATCCTCGTTATTATGTATTCCTATATCATCTAAAAATCTAAAGTCATCTAGATTATCTTCATTCATAGTGAAGTGAATACCAACATCATTTAAATTAATAGAATTTTTATCTTTGTTAATCACTATTCTATATAGGGTCAATGGATCACTATTATTATTAATATCTCTTATAGTATCACTAACTATTTCCAATTGTTCATCATTATCTATAGACGAACCCTCAGCTTCAACTCCAATATCTGATTGAAACTCTTTTAATATAACATCAGAGATATCGTTTATATTCAAATTTCTATATTTTAAATCAGGCTTTGGTTTTTTACCATAAGAAGTTTTCCCCATCATATAGGTTATTTCTTTATAATCTTCATCAGACATTCCTTTTGGTCTAACAAAGCTCTCATACTTTTTTAAATATATCATCATAACTCTTTGACTTTAACATGATCATAATCACCATCTTCATTGAAATTTTCCATCCACATAGATAAAATTATACTAGCCTCTTTTTTCTCTAAATCTGGAAATTCCTCCAATATATAGGTAGTAGCACCATACATATTAGTAGCACCACTTTCTCTAAGGTCATTTAAATAAACCATAACTTCTTTTTCGATATCAGTTGTTTCTCTAGAACCATCACTATCAATATTCTCATTAAATCTTTTTATTCTCATAATATATTTGTTTTTTATTGTATTATATTAAAACTTATCCCCCAAATAAACACCTAGTCAGTTCATCTTCATCACCCTGTTCCTCTATATAGTCAATGAACTTGTCTCTATTCCATCCCATACCATTTAATAAATGCTTAACATCATTTAGGTCATGAATAGTACCATACATTTCATGCATAATATCTGTTACTGTATGAAAACCATTTGATGTGGAGTAATGGCGTTTTAAGTCCGATTCAACCATTTGACTCATTAAATCATTATTATCTATGATTTCTTTATAGTTTTCTTCAATATATTTTTTAATACCATCAATGGATAAATGTCCTTTAGATATCACTGATTCAACTAATTCAACTGAATTATGAACTAAAATATCATCAACTATTTTTTCTTGTTGATCTCTTGACTTATACACCCTATCTTCTTCATAGAAATGAGATAGAATCCCATTCATATCATTTATACTAATATCATTCTTTTTGAATAAAAACTCTTTAATATCATACCCATTTTTTAAAGAGTATCTTATCCATGGGTCTAACGACAGCCAATTATTATCTTTATATATTTTTGAGAATGGTAAGAATTCTAAGAAATCATCACCTGTGTAAAAATCATCAAAAGCTTCAATTTTATATTCTATTTCATCTGAAATAAAACCATTTAAGAATTCTTTATAATCTATACCATTATTTATAATATATTCTGGGGGGAAACACCACTGAGCATCTTCCCATGATGTAATCTGTGATTTCCAATCTCTTCCTCCAGGATGTTCTGCGTTTTGAATTGGATACCAAAACCCATACTCATGATCTTCTAACTTAATTATTTCATCATCACTACCTCTCCATTTTTCCCAAGATCCAGATAGTATTTTTTTAGTTTTATTTAAATATGGAACATTATCAATATAAGGATATTTTTCAAAATCAGAATGTTCTAGATTCACTTCTAATTCATTAACATTAAGGTCATCTATGGATACCCACCCCTTTTTCTCAGCATACATTTTAAAGGTAGTTACATCGGTTTCATCACTAGTATAAACCCTGTTCATAACAGGAGCACCTAAGTTAGTATCAAAAAATATAATAGATCTACCTAAAATATCACCATCAGGAAAATCACTATCAAGTAATACTAGCAGTTTAATACTATCATTTTTGTTATAAATTTCAAATGTTTGAGAATTAGAATGTTTCATACAAGATGCTCCCAGAGTTCCCCCTAGTCCACTACAGTCATAATATTCATCAATATTTTCATTAATTAGTTCAAAGTCACCTCGGTTATCAAAATCAAAGTATGCTTTCCAC
>Ga0136596_1000584_pt1 | contig 18255 bp, 16 predicted proteins | sample AntRauTorcE11897_FD_101387 | JGI IMG/M metagenome (GOLD analysis project Ga0136596, IMG submission 101387) | Saline lake microbial communities from Rauer Islands, Antarctica - Metagenome Torckler E11 #897 | ecosystem: Environmental > Aquatic > Non-marine Saline and Alkaline > Saline | place... | reverse complement strand
CTCGCTTGTCTTGGTAACATCGGCTTTGTTATCAGCGGTGGCCGATGTTGCTCCGACAGCGCTCGGAAAATATAACCATAAATGCTTGTTTTCTTCCTCGCTTGTCGTAGTAAACGCGCGGGATACAGGAGCAAACTTCCTTCGCTCAATCCCGTATCGACGGGTTTACTTTTAAGAGTTTGGCGGGCTAGTGGTGGAGCTTTCATTACGTGCTTCACTTGTGGTTGCCGGCCGGCTAGTAGTGGATGATTTTGGGTCGCTAAAGATATTCCAGAGATTAGTGGTGTTGATATACCATTTTTCAACCTGCGCAAAGCGCTCGGCTGGGGTTGTTAAGGCAGGCAGATCCACGTTCCTTACCTTTTTTGGTAGTACGTAGATGAAGGCCGGTGTGTAAAGAAAGACGGTCGGTTGATCGGCAGTAATCGAATCAATGATCGACTGCTCGAGGCGGTCAGCCTCGGCAGCGCTGGAGGCTGTGCGCAGTGTGGCTAGAGCATTATCAACGTTAGCATTAGCGTAACGGGCTAGGTTTAAGCCGGGATCATCCTGCGCCTCAGAGTGCCAGAAGGGGTAAAGATCACGGCTTGGGTTAATAGATTGGCCAAACAAAAGCGCCTCATACTCTCGAGGCCGGATGATCTCACGAGTTAGCTCACTGGCCGGCAAGGAGATAACTTCAGTGTCTACCCCAAGCTCCCCCCAGCGGACGGCAATAATATCAGCGGTTTCTTGCAGTGAGCTGAGATCGGCTGTGGTGATGGTGATGGTGAGCGTTTCGCCGTCTTTCGTGCGCCGACCATCAGTTAGCTCCCAGCCGGTTGTCGATAATTTTTCACCGGCCGCTGCCAGAGTGGCTGCTTTGCTACTCTTGGCTGCCTCACTTTCGCTCGTGATCTTTTCAGCTGGTAGAGGGCCGTCGATAACGCTTCCGTAACCATTGAGAACGTCGGCAACAATTCTCTGCTTCGGAATTACATCGGCCAGAGCTTCGCGCACCGCAAGCTCCACCAACGCCTTATTCTGACTTTGATTAAAGAAGACCGCGAAGATTCTATTCAGCGGTGAGGTCAAAACGTGCGCACCTTCGGCCTCCAGCCGGGCTGCTTGCCGCGGGTCAAGGCCGTACATTGCGTCTATCTCTCCGTCAGCAAAGGCTGCCTGTCGGGCCGCTTCATCAGCAAAGAAACGCAGGGAAAGCTTCGAGATGAAGGGTTCGCGCGGATAATCCGGGCTGGATTTTAGCTGGTAGCCGGTCGGAATACCGTCAGCGTTTCGTTCGACATCAGCCACTTCGTACGGACCCGAGCCGACCGGGTCGGTATTGAGTGGGGAGAAGGGAAAGGTCTGGGTTGTTTCGTCTTGCCACTGGTGCTTAGGAAGGATGCCGATCCGAGCATTGTAAGGAAAGTTACTGAAGGGATTAGGGAGCTGGAACTCGACTGTCTGTCGATCGAGCGCTGTTACCATAATCCCGGTCCAGTCGGCAGCTTGTGGGCTGTCAATCTGTTGGTCCTTAATGATGTTGATGGTGTAGACCACGTCCGCGGCCTGGACCGGGTGTCCGTCATGAAAGCGAGCGTCATCGCGGATGGTGAAGGTGTAGGTCTCACCATCTTCAGAAATCTTCATCTGGCTGGCCAGGTCAAGCTTGACGCCGCCCGCCGGATCAAGCTTTGTTAGCCCGGCATAGATCAGGGCCGATAAATCCCGATCAGCGTTCGAGCTTGCTAGCACGGGGTTGATATAGCGCGGGAAGCCAACAATGCCTTCGCTGTAGGCACCACCCCGTGCTGGCTCAGTAGTCGATAACTGACTTTGCAGATTACTCACGAGGCCAATCACGCTAGCAGTTAAGAGCAGCCCAAGCAAGACAAAGAGGGCAAACTCCACTGGTGAGAGCTTCTGGTAGGCGCGACGTAATCGATTGTAACCAAGACTGGGCATATCTAAATCAGGAGTTTACAATACGTATGAGTAAGGAGTCTAGAGAAAGACGGGTGTTAGCTTATCAGAAAGCTGAGAAAGACGGTCAGGACAAACAAGATAGCCAGAACAATCGTGGCCTTGAAGAGTGTTTTCTCGAAGCCGCGTCGGGTGCGTCCACCGGAAGGTCCACCATCACCACCACCAAATACCGCTCCGAGACTGGCATCAGTCTGCTGCATCAAAATAGCCGTCACAAGCATGACTGCTAAAAATATTTGGATGTAGGGAAGAATGGAGCTCATACGTACTGTGGGCATATTGTAGCAGAGCTGGGTTTTTTATCAATAGGGCGTTCGCATCCTCTGTTTCGTTTCGGCACGAGTAGCGTCGCCAGCGTCGACGCTCTCTCTGTCTCGGGTTCATTCCTCCGATTCTTCGAATTGGAAACCATGCCCATTCGCCCTACGAAGTCCGAACGAAACAGGAATGCTCACTCAAAGGTATCTTTCTTTACTGTTGACAGGTAAGGAAGGCTTACGGAATAAAGTGACTCACTTAGTCGGCAATTTTATTTACCATTAACGGTAAATAAAATTAGAGAAGAGAGGTTCGGAAGAAGAAGAAATAGAAGTACTTACATCAATCAGTTATCAAGTTCTTTTACATTTCCTTTTTTCCAGGCTCCGGTCGCTAAATTTGATTGACGCTGGAGGGGGCCGGCCGTATAATATGAGCGCACAGAAGGAGGGAGTTTCTGATGATGACTGGCTGAGGGTCAGTCCGTCGGAAGCGATTATTCAAATTTCTAAATATATTAAAACGTCTATGGCTAAGAAAAAAACTACTGTTGACATTACTCCGCTGGCTGATCGCGTACTGATTCGCGAAGAAGAAAAGGAGGCTGAAGAGGAGACCACTGCGGCCGGAATTATTATTCCCGAGTCGGTTGGCGATGATGACTCCCGCGGCGCTACGCGTGGTGAGGTGGTAGCAGTTGGCGAAGGCGCCCGGGTTGACGGTGAGCTAGAGCCGATGCCGGTATCAGCTGGTCAGATGGTGCTTTTTTCCTGGGGTGAAAAGCTGACGATTGATGAGGTTGATTATCACATTGTTGAGGCCGGAAATATTCTTGCGATTGTTGGGTAGTGCATAACTTTCTACTTTCTACTTTTTAACTTTTAACTTTCTACTAAACTATGTCTAAAAACGTAATATTTCATGAGGAGGCACGCCAGAAGCTCAAGGCTGGAATCGATAAGGTGGCTAACGCTGTGAAGGTGACGATTGGCCCTAGAGGTCGCAATGTTGTCCTCAACAAGGGCTTCGGCGCTCCGACCATTACTAATGATGGGGTCTCGATCGCGAAAGAAATAACCCTCGAGAATAAGTTTGAGAACATGGGTGCTGAGATTATCAAAGAAGTGGCCGAGAAGACTAACACTGCGGCCGGTGACGGTACTTCTACGGCGATGATTCTTGCTCACGCGATTATGAATGAAGGTCTCAAACGCACCACACTCGGTGCTAATGCGATGGTGATCCGGGAGGGGATTGAGGCAGCTGCCAAGGATGCCGTTTCCGAGCTGATGGATACGGCTACCAATGTTCGCGGTGATGATATTGAGCGAGTGGCTGCGATCGCGGCCGAGAGTGATCAGCTGGGAGAGATTATTGCCGACACGATTGATAAGGTCGGCAAGGATGGCGTCGTGACGGTGGAAGAATCACGCACAACTGGTCTTTCCTCAGAAGTTGTCGAAGGATTGGAGTTTGATAAAGGCTTTGTGTCTCCTTATATGGTGACGGATTCTGAGCGGATGGAGGCAGTGTATGAAGACGCCGCGGTTCTAGTGACCGACCAGAAGATCTCCAGTGCGAAGGACATCCTACCGCTTTTGGAGTCGTTGGCTCAGGGTGGCCAGAAGGAACTGGTGATTATTGCTGATGATATTGAAGGAGAGGCACTGGCGACTTTTGTGGTTAACAAGCTACGTGGCGGCTTCAATGTACTCGCAATTGAGGCGCCCGGTTTTGGTGACTCTAAGAAGGACAGGCTTCAAGACATTGCCACGGTAGTAGGCGCTGATTTAATTTCTGAGGATCTCGGCCAGACCCTTGATAAGGCGACCGAGGCGATGCTTGGCTCCGCTCAGAAGATTATTGCCACTGAAGATAAGACGATAATTGTTGACGGTGCCGGAACGAAAAAAGATATTAACAAGCGCGCCGATATCCTGCGCGGACAGGCAGAGAATACCGACGCCTCTTACGCTCGCGAGAAGCTCGAGAAGCGCGCCGCTGCCTTGACCGGCGGAGTGGCTGTCATTCGAGTGGGTGCTGCTACTGAGACCGAGATGAAGTATCTCAAGCTCAAGATTGAGGATGCTGTGAATGCCACCAAGGCGGCTATCGAAGAAGGGGTAGTGGATGGTGGAGGAGCGGCGCTGGTGAAGGTTGGTAAGGTGCTGCGCGAGAAGCTTGATAAGATGGATGCCAATGATGATCACAAGGTTGGCTACATGATTCTGACGCGATCGCTTGATGCACCCCTTAAGCAGATTGTGGAGAATGCTGGCAATGATGAGCCCTCAGCAATCCTCCATGACGTGCGAATTGGTAAGAAGGGCTACGATGCCAAGGTCGATGCTGTTGTTGATAATATTTCTTCAGCCGGAATCATTGACCCGGTGAAGGTCGTTCGGACTGGAATTCAGAACGCGGCCTCTGCTGCGGCAATTCTCTTGACGACCGAGGCGGCTGTCGCCGAGGACCCAGACGATGATGACGAGGATGGCCAGGGTGGCGGTGGTATGCCGGGCGGAGGAATGCCTGGTGGCATGGGTGGACTTGGAGGGATGATGTAACGAAAAATAAGGAGTGGTTTCTAACCACGACTATATTTCTCGTTATCCAGCCTCTTCGAAAGAAGGGGCTGTGATTTATGTAGTACTGCTCACGTCATTGTTTGGCAGACGACCATGCTTTTAACCTATCCAGCCTGTTGCGTGCAACGGCTGTGATAATAGAAAATATCTAGGAAGTTTGTGATGCTCGCGCATTTGCACCACCCTGAGCCGTTCGAGATACAAAGTACCTGCCAAACTGGCAGGTACTTTGTCATGTGGTAGACCAGGAAGATGACCTAGAAGCTTTTCATTGCGTTACCACAGAAGAATCAAGCTCTCCGCTCGCAAAGCTCCGCGAGGTCTCACAAACAAGATACGTTCACTTAGTTCAAAAGGCTGCCTTTAGGGCAACCTTTTGCTATAAAGGAAAGATGCTTCATTCTAAGTCTTGCGTACGTGGGGCAGTAAAGTTTTCCTGAGTGATCCTAAGCCGTTCGACCTCTGAATTGTTCGAGAGATGAGCGGTTGATTGTTTGGCGAGTAGGACTATATTTTTCATTACCCAGCCCCTTCGAAGGGGCTGGGTCTTTGTTACGTAGCATGCTACGTAACAAAGTGCTGGTGTAGTATGCCTGTCATCACAATGCTATAATAAGATCACATTACTAAGTTAATAATTTAAGTATGTCTACAGGCATTATCATTCTTATTATCGTCGTGGCGTTGCCGGTTATGTACGGTATCGTTAAGTACAACAGTTTCATTGCTCAGCGGGCCCGAATCAACGAGGCCTGGGCCGATATTGATGTTCAGCTCAAGCGCCGCTACGATCTGATTCCGAATCTAATGGAGGCGGTTAAGGGTTACATGGAGCATGAGCAGGAGACATTTCAGCAGGTGACCGAAGCGCGAACAGCGGCCATGCAGGCCGGCTCCGTCAAGGAGCAGCAGGGAGCCGAGAATATGCTTTCTGGCGCTTTAAAGTCACTCTTTGCCGTGTCTGAGGATTATCCCGAGCTACGCGCAACGGAGAACTTTCAGCAGTTTCAAAAAGAATTGGCCGATACAGAGAATAAGATCCAGGCTGCTCGCCGCTTCTACAATGCCAACGTGCGTGATTACAATACCGACGTTGAGCAGTTCCCCGAGAATGTGGTAGCTGATATGGCCGGATTTGAGAAACAAGAATTTTTTGAACTCGCTGAAGAATCAGGAGCCCGGGAGAATATAGATGTTTCTTTCTAATTGAGCCTTCCAGCTTTAGTAAATCTCTTTGTTGCTACATTCCGGTGCAGACTCACTTGCTCCGCGAGCTTTGCATAAGGCTGATTGCCTCAATACCTAATCCACGTCATTATTTTTTATCTATTAGATTAGGCTTTATGGCCACGTTATACGGAGATCAACAAAAGAACCGCTATAAAACCTACGGTCTGATGGCCGGCTTTTTGGTGGTGATAATTCTTTTAGGCTGGGGAGCGAGCTGGTACTTTGACTCGCCGGTGATCCTGATTGGGGCGGTGGTATTCAGCTTGCTTATGAATGCCGGAGCCTTCTGGTTTTCTCACAAGATTGCCCTCAAAACGGCCGGTGCCAAGGAGACCGCCGCCGATGAGTACCCTGAGCTTCACAACCTGGTCGAGAACCTGGCGATTACCGCCGGTATAAAGAAACCAGGTGTTTATGTGATTGATGATAGCTCACCCAATGCCTTCGCTACTGGTCGCAATGAAGAGACCGCCGCTGTTGCCGTAACCACCGGCTTGCTTGCGCTGCTTGATAAGCCCGAGTTGGAGGGAGTGATTGCCCACGAGATTGCCCACATCACTAACCGCGACATTCTCCTGCTGTCGGTGGTGGTGGTCCTGGTTGGTTTTGTGACTCTTTTGAGCGATTTCTTTCTGCGCTGGTCGCTGTTTGGTGGGTCCGGTCGGGACAACCGGGCCGGCCTGATTATGATGCTGGTTGGGATTGGCTTGGCAATTCTTTCGCCTGTCATTGCTATGGTGATCCAGATGGCGATATCCCGCAAGCGTGAGTTTTTGGCCGACGCCTCTGGTGCGCTTTTAACCCGCTACCCAGAAGGTCTCGCGAGTGCGCTCAAAAAGATTGATCGGGCGGTGAGTAAGCAGCCGCTTAAGCGAGCTAACCACGCAACGGCACATTTGTATATTGAGAATCCCTACGGGGGCGAGGAGAGTGAGGCGAGTTTTTTGACGCGGGCGTTTATGACCCATCCGCCGACAAGCGAACGCGTAGCCGCTCTTTTAGACCAGCAGTAATTACCGTGGTCTGATAGGGGAATGACTTGACTATCGAGTTGAGTGAATGATATAAGGACGTGTCTTTATATCTGAGCGAGACGATGATAGACCACAGGTCACCAAGCGAAACGAGTAAAATAAGAGTTGGCTTTTATTTTCGAGTGCAGTGCAGGTAGACAAATGAATTAATGCAATATTTAGGGAATGCTTGACTATCGAGTGAAGTGAGGAATATGAAAGCTTGCTTTCATATTAGAACGAAACGTAGATAGACAACTACATATTCCTATAAGCATTCTGCTTATAGGAAACCGCTAAAATTTGTTAGCGGTTTAAGCTTGGCTTTTAATATGTAGTTGACAAGGATTCTTCCATGCGTATAATCAATCTCCTAAAGTTACCGTTTTGTATTGGCCTTTAGGATTCCCATGAGTGCAATCCCACATGTACTCCTTACTTCAGACCCGGCTTGCTTACGCAGGAGCCGGGTCTTTTTTTTAGTGAACCTAACCCAATAAAAACACCGAGCTTGCGGGCTCGGTGTTTTAGATTACTACTTTTCTTGAGGTTTATTCGTGCGACTCGTGTGCTGAGTGTTCTGGCTGCTTCATGCCAGCTGGTTCGCCGCCACCAAGGGCAAAGTAAAGGGCGATGCCGAGTAGACTAAAGTCTTTCCAGATAGCTGGGCCGACGCTGAAGGCAGCTTCTCCCGCGAAGGCGCCGGCGATCAGTGAACCAAGAAAGTAAATCGTCAGCAGGACACCGGCGATCTGTAGGTACTTTCCGGTCATCAGCAAAAGTGCCATCACAGCGAGACCAATCCCGATAACGGTAACTAATCCAGGCGTAACAAAGCCAAAGCCAAGATTACTAAATAATCCAGCTACCATCTCTGGCGCGGTGAACTTACTAATAAGCGACCACAGCAAGGTGAGGGTCAGCCCGTAGCGCAGGGCTACACTAGCGAAACCTCGGTGCTTCTTAAGTGCTTCCATGATAAAAATTAATTACGTCCGATTCTTAATAAGAGGTTTGTCGAGAGTATTCCGACATAATTATCGTAGTATCTCAGTAATGTAAAGTATAGCATAGCATACATTCACAACTAAAGCGGAGGGCCTGCCTGCCGTTAGGCAGGTAAGGGCGGGAACACTCACTACTCGTTTCGGTTAGCGGAACTGCGCCTTGAGAACCGTGGGTTCTCAACACTCGGCTCCGCCTCGCTGCTCTCCTCCACGGAAAAACAAGTGTTTTCCCGACCCCTTTTCTGGTTCGAATGCCTTTTCACCTCACTCACTTTGTTCGCTGCGGAGGGGGCGGGATTCGAACCCGCGGTGCGAAGAACGCACACACGCTTTCCAGGCGTGCACAATCGACCGCTCTGTCACCCCTCCCAATGTTCTCAATTTAACCACCTCATCAAAGCTTTTTTAGTATAGCGAAAATTTGCCAATTTTAACAGCTCGCCTCTGCTATAATGGGCCCTGTATGAAGAAAAGCCACATTACGATGCTAACTATCTTTCTTGCTATGGCCGTCTTGCTAGTGGTGGCCTGGTTGGCTTTGCCAAGCAGTTTCTTTTTTGGTGGTGAGTCGCCGGCTGAGCCATCCGGACGGTACGCGGTTTGGGAGATTGATGCTCGCTGCTTTAAGCTTGAGGTCGCCGATACTCCGCAGTTGCGCCGGCAGGGATTGTCGGGCCGGGCTGACTTAGCCGCAGATCGAGGAATGCTCTTTACCTACAATCTCCGTGGTGAGTACGGCTTCTGGATGCGGGGTATGAATTTTCCGCTTGATATCATCTGGCTGGACGGAGATGATGAAGTGGTGACGATAAAGTCATCTGTATCTGCGGACTCATACCCGGAGGTGTTCTATCCCGATGATTATGCCAAGAAAATCATCGAAGTTTCGGCCGGTAGCGCTAATGAGCTGGGAGTGAAACCAGGAGATCTGCTCAATGTGTCGGCCGCTACCACCACACCACCGGTTGATTGCCGCGTGCTTTGACGACATACTTTACAACCTTGCAAGCTGGTTACCTGTTGGGGAAATAGCGACCGTCGGCGCAGTTATCTCCAGACAGGGTATATAATTGTATATACAACTCCAGAGGATCATGTTCGTAGTTTACTCACTCGTAACGCCACACTTTAAATGCCCAAAACTACATCTCAGGACTCCGAGGCAGTGAGCTTCTCGGTCAGCGAAGCTGAAAATATTGTCGGACAAGTAATGAAGCGTGATGGTAATCTGGTTGATTTTGATATCAGTAAGATTACGAGCGCTATTTTTTCCGCTATGCAGGAAGCTGAGGAGGGAACCAAGGAGGGTGCACAGCAAGTAGCTGAAAATGTTTTGATGGAGCTAGCGCTAGTAAAGAATCACTACGCTACCTTCGTGCCATCGGTTGAAGGAATCCAGGATCACGTGGAGAAAATGCTAATGAAGATGGGGCATGCTGCTACTGCCAAGGCCTATATTCTCTATCGCCAAAAGCAGTCTGAGAAGCGAGAGCGTAGCTTATTTCGCCCCCGGGTCAATCTGAAGCCGTACGAGTATCCAGAGCTGGCCGAGTATGTAGACGCCATTCGCCACTCCTACTGGATCCACACAGAGTTTAACTACACTAGCGACATAAACGACTACAAGGTGAATGTTAACGAAGCGGAGCGAACAGCTATTAAGCACTCGATGTTGGCAATTGCTCAGATTGAGGTAGCGGTAAAGACCTTCTGGGGTGATATTTATAAAAAGATGCCAAAGCCAGAGATTGCAGCTGTTGGCTTTACCTTTGCAGAGAGTGAGGTTAGGCACATGCAGGCGTACTCACATCTGTTGGAGATTCTCGGTCTCAATGATGAGTTCAAGACTCTTACAGAGGTTCCGGTTATTAAGGAACGGCTGGATTATCTGGCCCGGGCGGCCGCTCCGGCACACACTGATAATGGTCGTAAGTATACGCGTTCAATCCTCCTTTTCTCACTCTTCATAGAGCATATCTCACTTTTCTCGCAATTCTTGATCATGATGTCGTTTAACAAGCACAAGAATTTATTTACGGGGATCTCGAATGTAGTTGAGGCTACTTCAAAGGAGGAGCAGATTCATGGTTTGTTTGGAATTGATATTGTAAACCAAATAAAGAAAGAAGAACCAAAGTGGTTTGACGATGAGTTTGAGCAAGAAGTGCGAAACATATGTCGGGAGGCCATGGAGACCGAAGAGAAGCTTGTTGACTGGATCTTTGTTGACGGGGAGCTTGAGTTTATGTCGAAGCAAGTGGTAATTGAGTTTATCAAGAATCGTATGAACAACTCGCTGGAATCTATTGGGTACGAACCAGAATTTGATATTGATGAGGATCTGCTGGCCGAGACCGCCTGGTTTAACGAAGAGGTGATCGCCACCAAGCATGTAGACTTCTTTGACAAGCGCTCTATTAACTACAACAAACGCCAGCAGAGTGTTACCTCTGACGATCTCTTTTAAGCTCTCAGGCTGGTACTATAGAATTATTCACCCCTTAACTTCACCCACACCATGGATTGGCTAAATGAAAAATCACGAACCTTTCTTGATCGCGGCTACTTGGTCGGTGACCAGACACCTGAAGAGCGCATCCGGGAAATCGCCGAGACGGCCGAAGACTATCTGGAGAAGCCCGGCTTCGCCGACAAGTTTTATGACTACATGTCCAAGGGGTATATTTCTTTAGCCAGCCCGGTCTGGAGTAATTTTGGCCTTGAGCGCGGCCTGCCGATCAGCTGTTTCGGCTCGGATATTGCTGACAATATGGGCAGCATTCTTTATACCCAGGCCGAGGTGGGAATGATGAGTAAGTACGGCGGTGGTACCGCCGTCCACTTTGGCGAACTGCGCGAGCGTGGTGCCTCAATTTCTGATAACGGAACGTCGTCTGGGCCGGTTCATTTCATGCAGCTGTTTGAGAAGATGGTGGATGTTGTCAGTCAAGGGAATGTGCGTCGGGGGAATGTCGCGACGTATCTGCCGGTTGAGCACCCGGACATCCTGGAGTTTCTTGATATTGGTACTGAAGGTAATGAGATCCAGGGCCTGACCCACGCTGTGACGGTGGGTGATGAGTGGATGGAGGAGATGGTTGATGGCGACGAGAAGAAGCGGGAAATCTGGGCGAAGGTGATCCAGCGGCGCGGTGAGATTGGCTATCCGTACATTATGTTTTCTGGTAATGCCAACAAAAATACCGTTGATGTATATAAAGATAAGGACATGAGGATCAAGTCTTCAAACCTCTGCTCGGAGATTATGCTTCCAAGCAGTGACGAGCTGTCTTTCGTCTGCTGTTTGAGCTCGATTAACCTCCTGCATTACCACGACTGGAAGGACACCGATTTGGTGGAGACGGTGACTTACTTTTTGGATGCGGTGATGGAGGACTTTATCGTCAGGTTAGAGGGGCTGCGTGATTCTGAAGATAAAGAGGATCGTCAGGCCTTTGAGTTTATGAAACGGTCCTACAAGTTTGCTAAGGAGCACCGCGCCATCGGGGTCGGTGTCTTGGGGTGGCACTCCTTTTTGCAGTCGCAAAGTATTCCTATGGAAAGCCAGGAAGCTGATCAGCTTAACGTCGAGATCTTTAAAACCATGAAGGAGCGAACCCGAGCAGCCTCAGAGGAGATGGCCGATGAATATGGTGAGCCGAAGGTACTTGAAGGCTACGGCCGGCGCAATACCACCACGATGGCAATCGCTCCAACCACTTCTTCATCTTTCATTCTTGGGCAGGTTTCCCAGAGTATTGAGCCACTTATGAGTAATAACTACGTCAAGGATCTGGCCAAGATAAAGACGACGGTGCGTAATTCCTACCTCCAGAATATTTTGGCCGAGAAAGGAAAGGATGACATGGAGACGTGGGACAGCATTCGCAACAATGACGGCTCAGTGCAGCATCTTGACTTCCTGTCTGATCACCAGAAAGAGGTGTTTCGTACTTACGCTGAGATGGACCAAGCGAAGATTATTGAGCAGGCGGCGGTCCGCCAGCAGTATATTGATCAAGGACAGTCACTTAATGTGCTGGTCGGTCCGGATACATCGGCCAAGGATATCAATGAGCTGTATCTAAAGGCGTGGCGCAGTGGTGTTAAGGCGCTCTACTATCAGCACTCAATGAATGCAGCTCAGCAGTTGAGCCGCAAGAAGGTTTGTGCGTCTTGCGAGGCTTAGCTCACACCCTGTTTTGTTTCGGTACAAAAAGATACCCAGCGAGTATCTTTTTTCATATCTCGGATTCATTCCTTCGACTCTAGTCGAAAGCCATGTCCGTTCATCCTCCGAAGCCCGAACAAAACAGGGCGTTCGCTTAGTTCATCGACCCAGCACTTTCCGAGTAAAGTGCTGGGTCGGCACTGGCTAAGTCCAACGTCTCAAGACGATAATAATTTCATAAATCAGAAGATATTGTAGATATATAAAAACACCCGCTAGAAAGCGGGTGTTTTTATATATTCGTGTATCGGTAAGCCGAATTATGTCGAGGGTGATCATTTATCTAGGCCGGCTGTTACCAGCCGGCTCGAGCGACCCAGACCCCCCACTAAAATTTAGTGAGGGGAATACGGTCTTGCACACACGTACGGATTTAGCCGTTTCACTTCTAGTGTTGCCACTAGAATTATCCCGCCAGGCGGGATAGATGAAACCTTTCAGTCTCATTCGTCACTGTTCGCACCACTTTCAACTCAAAAGAGCTAAACGACGGGAGTTACCCGCTACGTGCTCCACCTGCTAAGCAGATGGGTGTGTTCGGACTTTCCTCCTTAAAACAAATTTTAATAAAATTTGTTTGGGCGATCACCAGATACACAATTATCATTATACAATAATTTTACGATTTTACAATTACATATTTAGCCAAATCAAGACTTATTCGCAAGTGTATTTTAATTGAGACGCGCTATAATGATCCTACTGCTATATGTTTAAACGAATTCTCTTTTTTCTAACTAAAAAAATTACCGGGCTTCATCAAGCGGCTTATGTGATTGCTTTTTTTACGCTCCTGAGTCAGGTGCTGGGTCTGGTGCGTGATCGTTTGCTGGCTCACACCTTTGGTGCCAGTGGTACCGTCGATATTTACTACGCTGCCTTCAAGATTCCCGATATTGTCCTCGTAATTGCCGGCTCAATTGTCTCGATTTCTGTTCTGGTGCCATTTTTAACCAAGAAGATTGCCCAGAGCAAAAAAGAGGCCGAGGAGTTTATTGATGTCATTTTTACTGTCTTCTTCATCGGTGTTATTGCGATTTGTAGCGCACTGTTCTTTCTGATGCCGACATTAGCACCGGCCGTCTTTCCCGGCATTAATGATCCGGTCCTGCAGGATCAGCTTATTTTCTTAGCCCGACTATTTCTTCTGTCTCCAATTCTTTTGGGTATTTCTAATATTTTTGCCTCGATCATTCAGGTGTATCGGCGCTTCTTGATCTACGCTATTTCACCTCTGCTGTATAACTTTGGAATCATCATCGGAATTGTGGGGCTGTATCCAAGCTTTGGCATTACCGGTCTTGGTCTCGGAGTCATTTTAGGAGTTTTACTGCATGTCGGGATTCAGCTACCCTTTATTATTAAAAAAGGTTTCCGGCCCCGCTGGCGCCTCCCGACCGATACGGCTGAGATCTGGAAGGTTGTGAAGCACTCACTACCGCGAACCTTCACGCTGTCAATCAATAAGCTGGCAATTCTATTTCTGATCAGCCTGGCCTCGCTCTTAGCACCCGGTTCTATCGCCATCTTTAATTACTCCTGGAACCTGCAGTCGGTGCCGATGGCGTTGGTGGGAGCTAGCTACTCTCTGGCCGCCTTCCCGGCCCTGTCGCAGATGTTCTCTGAAGGTGACACAATCGGTTTTCGTCGGCAGGTGCAGACCGCCATCCGGCACGTTGTCTTCTGGTCGCTGCCGATTCTATCGCTATTTATTGTGCTGCGAGCTCAGATTGTTCGTACCATTCTCGGGACAGGGGAGTTTGGCTGGGTGGCTACCCGATTGACCGCTGCTTCGCTGGCTCTCTTTGCGATCTCGATCGCGGCTCAGAGTCTGGTCCTGGTCTTGGTGCGCGCCTATTACGCGGCGGATGATACGATGACACCACTGGTGGCGAGTGTGATTGGTGGGACGACCATTATCGGTGCCGCCTACGGCCTGATGGCCGCCTTTCAGAACGTTCCGATTGTACGCTCGTTTTTGGAGACGCTACTGCGGGTGCAGAATGTTGAGGGAACGGCAGTGATTGTCCTGCCGCTGGCTTACTCGGTCGGTATGCTTGTGATGGTTGGGCTCTTGTGGCACTACTTTCAGAAATCCTTCGATCCCTTTCCGCCCGAGATGCGGCGCTCGCTGTGGCAGGCCGCGGCCGGAGCCATTGTGGCCGGTTTCGTTGCTTACGGTGGTTTGGTGCTTTTTGCCACCTGGCTTAATCTGGCGACAGCCGGCGGTATCTTCCTTCAGGGCCTGCTGGCCGGTATCGTCGGTATCGCGGCCGGCGTTCTCACCCTGTGGCTGTTGGGGAATGCGGAGCTCTCGGAGATGTGGGAGGCCTTTCATGAGCGTTACTGGCACGTGGCAATCGGTGCCGTTGACTCGGTTGATCAATCATAAGTATGAAAAATATTAGAAATTTCAGTATCATTGCTCATATTGACCACGGCAAGTCAACCCTGGCTGACCGCCTTTTAGAGGTCACTAAAACGGTGTCTGATCGCGACATGAAGGAGCAGGTACTTGATCAGATGGAGCTCGAGCGTGAGCGTGGCATTACCATTAAAATGACCCCGGTTACCATGGCGTATCAATCAGCCGGAAAGGATTATCAGCTAAATCTGATTGATACACCCGGCCACGTAGATTTCTCCTACGAAGTCTCCCGAGCGCTCCGGGCGGTGGAGGGGGCCGTGCTTCTCGTTGACGGAACCCAAGGTATCGAGGCCCAGACGCTGGCAGTGCTAGCGATTGCTCGCAAGCTTGAGCTTACCATCGTACCGGTGGTAACCAAGATTGATGCCCGCCACGGAAAGGTTGAGGTCGTGGCCGCTGAGCTGGCTGAGCTTTTGGCGGTGCCGGTTGATACCGTGGCCCGGGTCTCGGGAAAGACCGGGGAGGGAGTTGAGGAGCTTCTGGAGCAGATAATTGAGACGGTGCCGGCTCCAACTACTAAAAATGATATGCCCGCCCAAGGGCTGGTGTTTGATTTTGATTACTCTCCGCATCGGGGCGTTGTAGCGTATACACGAATCTTCTCGGGCGAATTTAGTAAAGAAGATAGCCTTAAGCTCTTGGCGGCCGATCGAAGCTTTAAGCCGGCCGAAGTGGGTATATTCAGCCCGACCGCGACGCCACAAAAGAAGCTTTCGGCCGGCTCGGTTGGGTACGTCGTGACCGGTGTTAAAGAGCCGGGGGTTGTATCAATCGGCGATACTATCACTACCGCCGATAGCGGGCTGGAGCCGCTGGCTGGCTACGATCCACCCCAGCCAGTTGTCTGGGCCAGCGTGTTTCCAGAAAATCAGGATGACTTTACGGCGCTTGAGAATGCCCTGGAGCGCCTGCTTTTAACTGATTCTTCCTTGCAGTTTGAGCGGGAGAAAAGCGCCGGGCTGGGGCAGGGTTTTCGCTGTGGCTTTTTGGGTCGGCTGCATATGGAGGTCGCCATCGAGCGCTTGCGGCGTGATTATAGGCTGGATCTTATCACTACCAGTCCGTCGGTCGCCTTTCACGTCACGACCAAGGATGGTGAGACGAATACTATCCGCACTCCCTCGCAGTTTCCTCACTACGGTGATATCAAAGAAATCGAGGAGCCGTGGGTTTCAGTCACGATTCGCACCCCGCGTGAGCACATCAGTAGCATCATGACGATTGTCTACGAGCATGAGGGTGAGGTGGTAGAGACGACCTCCGGCCAATCCGAGCGTCTGACTGTTATAGCTGACCTGCCGCTTCGGGAGCTGATGCGAGGCTTCTTTACGGCGCTCAAGCAAGGCTCTAGTGGCTTTGCTTCACTCTCGTATGAGGTGGTGGCGTATCAACCAGCCCCGGTGACGCGCCTGGAGGTCTTGGTAGGCAAGGAGGAGGTGCCGGCTTTGGCTACCATTGTTTCTAAAGAGCGCCTTGATACTCGGGCCCGAGAGACAGTCGAGAAGCTCAAGGAGCTTCTGCCCCAGCAGGTTGTATCGGTGCGTATTCAGGCGCGGGCCGATGGTCGAATTATTGCGGCCGAGACGCTGCGGGCCAGCCGCAAAGACGTTACGGCCGGCCTTTACGGCGGTGACTATAGCCGCAAGAAAAAGCAGCTCAAAGCCCAGCGCGAAGGGAAGAAACGGCTGAAAGATCAGGTATCAGTGCGCATTCCCTCGGACGTCTACATCAAGATGATGCGCGACGGCTAGAACCCGGCGATCGGTGTGTAGAGAAGAATCATGCCGATGATCAAAATGACGGTCATGATACCCGTTACTACGCGCAAAATTTTTCTATTATCCTTGCCAAACATATATAATGAATATGATTAAATAATCGTGCTTTCAGTATAATGCCTCAACGCGCTCCAAACAAATTGCAAAAAGTCATTTTCTCACTACCGTTTTTGGTATTCCTGGTGGCAGTGGTGATCCTGGTGGCGGTTTCGGCCTGGAATATGTACCAAACTCAGCAACAAGCCCAGGAGACCATCAACCGCCTAGAAACCCAAAAAGCAGAGCTCCTAGAGCGAGAGGACACCGTCGCCAGTGAAGCGCTCGATTTATCGACCGAGCGGGGCATCGAAGAAGAAATCCGCGAGAAATTCTCGGTAGCCAAAGAAGGAGAACGGGTGATTGTGCTGGTGGATGATGAGGAGGCTAACGCTACTTCTACTGTCCCAGAGAGCAGCTGGTGGCAGTCTGTATTAGAGTATATCTGGCCGTTCTAGGCTAGAACTTTGTGTGCTATAATCTGGATAGTTACTCGCCAGTTAATTCCGGAGTGGAGAAAAATTTTTTGGATACGCTCCGCCACTTATTTATGCAAAAAGTTACTATTTATTCTACGCCGACGTGTCAGTACTGCGAGCAGGCCAAGGAGTACATGAAAGAAAATGAAATTGATTACAAGGAGTATGATGTTTCTTCTGACGCGGAGCGCCGGAAAGAAATGATCGAGCAGTCTGGCCAGATGGGGGTGCCGGTGATCGTCCTCGGTGATGACCTGATGGTTGGCTTTGAAAAGGACCGCTTCCAGCAGATGGTGAAAGCCCACGAAAATGACGACGAGGAGTAAGCGTAACCTCGCACCTCGTGTTTTGTGTCGGTACGAGTCAGGCACCCAGCGGGTGCCTTTTCTCATGTCTCAATCTCGCTCCTTTGACCGAAGGGTCAAAGACCATGCCCGCTCGACCTCCGAAGCCTGAACAAAACAGAGGTACTCAGTTTATTTAAACTTTTTACTTGTCTCCTTATCACCCTTCCGGGCACTTCTTCACTATCGTTCAGTCGCAGCTTCTTTCGCTGCGCTCAAGACTCCTTCTGGGCGTCACTCATTTCATTCGTGTCTCCTTATCAGGAGTCGAACCTGAATCTGGTCCTTAGGAGGGACCCGTTCTATCCAGTTGAACTATAAGGAGTTAGCTGCCTGTCGTCAGGCGGGTATCAAGCCCCACCAGAGGAGCTGGCTCCAGCTTACCATCGCTACTACTAAGTCGCTGAAGATGTACTATAAGAAGTTTTTTGCTATACTAAAATCATGGAAGATAAGGAATTTCAGAATCTACAACGTCGTCTTCGGGAGACCCGCCAGTTGGCGGAAGATAATAACGAGCTTCTCCGGAAGGTGTACGGAATCCTCTGGCGCGGTCGGGTGTTTCGGATTCTCTACTGGGTGATTATTATTGGCGTGGCGATCGGAGCCTTCTACTTTCTAGAACCGTACCTGGATCAGGCAAACACTCTGTACGGTAGCTTTCAGGAGCAGTTGAATGCCGTACCTGGTTTTGGCGGCGGATCATAAGAAAACTGGCTGGGATAGCTCAGGGGTAGAGCACCTGTTTGAAGCACAGGGTGTCGTGGGTTCGATTCCCTCTCCCAGCACAAATGAACGTAGTGAATACGTGCTGGGAGAGCAGGCAAATTTCTTTGCCTGCGCAGGGAATCGAAGCTCGGAGCTTTATCTGAGTTTGCCAGCTTGACTGGCAAGG
>Ga0136596_1000574_pt1 | contig 18412 bp, 11 predicted proteins | sample AntRauTorcE11897_FD_101387 | JGI IMG/M metagenome (GOLD analysis project Ga0136596, IMG submission 101387) | Saline lake microbial communities from Rauer Islands, Antarctica - Metagenome Torckler E11 #897 | ecosystem: Environmental > Aquatic > Non-marine Saline and Alkaline > Saline | place... | reverse complement strand
GCACTTTCCATAACCGAGCGAATGTCAGCAAAGTCAACATTAACGATACCCGGCGTAATAATAAGATCGGAGATACCTTCAACAGCTTCGCGTAGTATTTCGTCGCAAAGCTTAAAGGCGTCAGAAGCCGTTGTGTCTTTATCGACCGTCTGAAGCAGGCGGTCGTTTGGGATCACGATCAGTGCATCAACCTCTTTCTGGAGAGCCACAAGTCCTTCCTCGGCCAACTCCTTTCGCTGAGCACCCTCGAAGAAGAATGGCTTAGTGACCACAGCCACTGTGAGAGCGCCGCTTTCGCGAGCAACCTGAGCAACTACAGGAGCAGCACCAGTACCGGTTCCACCTCCCATACCGCAGGTGATGAAGACCATGTCGGCGCCTTTGATAGCACCCTGGATCTCTTCCTTGGTTTCTTCAGCAGCACGCTTCCCAAGCTCTGGGTTCATTCCTGTTCCAAGTCCACGGGTAAGGTTTTTACCGATATGAATTTTATCTTTAACAGATGATTCCTGTAGATCCTGAGCGTCTGTATTGATAGCAACGAAGTCGACACCAGTAACCTTAGACTCGAGCATGTGGTTGACAGCGTTTTGTCCGGAACCACCAACTCCGATGACTTTAATGCGGGCGAATGTTTCTACATCTGGTTTAACTTCTTTTGACATATTTAATAACTAATTAATGCGTGTTTGTGGCTGATAGTTAGCTAGATAATACCACAATAGCTTTGTGTGTGAAAAGTTACAAAAGGCTTTCAAATTTATGGCAAGAACTGCTTGAGCCAGCTGGAAAATGTGCCTTTGGATCCACTGAGTGAACTAAATATTCCACGGTTTTGCTGCTTTCTAGCCCAGGTGGCAGCGCCGTACGCTGTGGCCCAGGATGAATTTTCTAGAGAACGAATGGCCTTTGTTTTCGGTAGTTTGAGCTTAGCAATGGAGGAGGGAAGGTCGAGTGTTGAGCGGGCAATGTCCTCAACCATCGACAGGCTCGAACCACCACCGGTCATAATGATGCCGGCAGGCAGGAGACCCTGGCGACCGATTTTATCAAGATGATCTTCTATAAGCTCAAAGATGTCCTCGAGGCGGGCGGCGGTGATTTCTGCTAATTTCTTTTCGGAGATGTTGCTACCAATAATGCCACCAAGCTTGATCTGCTCTGCTTTTTCTAAAGAGACCTTGAGGCCAAGAGCTATGTCGTTGGTGATGTCGGTAGATCCAATCGGGAAGACGTCTAAAGATATGGGTTGATTATTATCAAAAACAATAATCGAGACTGTCTCGGAGCCGATGTTGGCGAGCACGCAGCCGGCGATCTTTTGTGCGTTAGTGAGGGTCACCTCAGCAGCTGCTACCGGAGCAGCGACTATATCTGTCACTTCAATCCCGGCATTCTCGACTGCCTCGACTAGATCATACGTGTGTTGGTTTAGAGCGGTAATGAAAAGAGTTTGCACTGACAATTTCTGGCCATGAAGACCCTCTGGACGGCCGAGTGTTGTGCGGCCGTCGACCTTGTATGCAAGCGGGAAGCGGTGAAGAATCATGTAGTTTTTGCGTTGATTTTCCGAAAGAACTGTCTCGGATGCGTCGATGACCCGCTCAATATCCTCGTTGGTAATTTGGTGATCCGGGGAGTCGAATGTAATGGAACTTGCAGCTCGTCTCCCTTGTAAGCTGGCGCCACCGATGGAGAGATGCGCTCGATCGATATCGCGCTGAAGAGAGTTGGCAGCCTGCTCTACAGCGCTGGCTACATTTTCGCTAATGGCGGTAATGTCGGTAGCATAGCCGTGACGCATACCGTTTGATTCAGTGAATCCTGTGGCATGAATGTGGGGGAGGCGCTCAGAGGAGCTATCACCAACCACCACCACCTTTACCTGGTGGCTGCCAATATCGATTCCGGTTGAAAGATCACGTGACATATAAAAGTTTTGTTGGGTAGTGTACGCATATAGTAGCAGACTTATGGCAGAGGTTTCAATGTGCACAACTCACACTCACTCCTGCTGGTTGTTTTGTATGCACAGCTTGTCGCGGTCAATAAACTAAAGATGTGTAGATTGACAAGACTTCATACATATTGCAAACTCGTGCAACACTCGGTGTTGCACAAAGGGTGAGGTATGCAGGACGAACGGAGAAAACCTCGCGGCCTTTTACCAAGGAAGCGGGGCTATTCGTGGTGCAGTGAAATGAGGGAGGTGAACGCTACTTATTGTATCGTCGATCCGGAAGCTTTCCGAGCTTGATCTTACGGTCGATCTCTTTGAGACGGTCAAGCTTTCGTAGTTTTTCGTACTTACGCTTCGCTGGTGATTCTGGACGTATACGTGATTGCAGTGATCGTGCTTTCTGCACAATACCAGCATAACGCGCGCGGCGAGAGAACCGTCGCAGAATATTGCTGTTTGATTCGCTTGTGCTTCCTTCTACTTTTACATTTATCATTACTCAGGAGAATATCATTTATCAATCGGTTAGGCAACCGATTTAAAAAATCGTTGTAGCACGGTGTGAGACTACAAAGATTTTTTAATGTAACTAGCCACTTGGTCGATTGGGAAGGTGTCCTGAGCACGTGAGAGCATATCACGAATAATCACACTGTTCTCTTGAGCTTCTTTCTCACCCATTATGATCGCATGCGGAATGTTCATCTGCTCAGCAGCAATGATCTGGTCGCGAATTTTGTCGCGGGTTAGGCTCTGTAGCACAGTGATGCCTTCCTGGCGAAGTTTTTCGAGGACGGGAAGACTTTGCTTTTTAGCTCTATTACCAAGGTGAATGTAGTAAACTTTAGGCCGCTCGACTTCTTTCTCACTGATGGATTTATAGGATTCACGGCGGCCACCTGGTACATCAATGGACGCTGAGATGGTAGGAATGCTGCGTTGGTAGCCGATGTGTCCGGCCACACTGTGGTGACGCTCACCCCGAGCCAGCACAGGCCCGCTTGCCTCACCTTCATCATTGAAGGCACGAATATGAAAGATGGTGTGTGAATCGTGGTGGTAGGAACCGACAAGAGAGTTGTTGATGCGGTAAGGGGCCTCGATTGCTTCTAGGTATTCGCAGATATCCTTAAGATGCTGCCGATCGGCTTTGTGGAGATAGCTAAGTGTTTTTGGTGCTCTGGCAGTGATATCACGACAGATTTCATCATCACAGGTTGTGAGCTGTAAGGGGTCCTGCTTGAAGATAGTTTGGCAGGTTGGACGCACGTCGTTTAGATTCTTCTTAATGTGCTCCTTGAATTGCTCTGCCCATTTTTGTTTAGTCTCGCGATTGCCGACACAGTTAATATCAACTCCGAGATTTTTGTGCCCTAGCTCACCAAGGATAGATAGGGCAGTGGCAATAATAAGTCCTTCAGAAATAGTTTTATCGCAGCCAAACATGCTCAAACGAACCTTGCCAACCTTTCGGCGGGGATGGAGTGTGTGACAGATGAGGGGCGGCTGCGGCCATCCTTCCATATCGTTGATGTATTTATTCAGCTCAGCAAATTTGTCCTCAAGATGTATATACCATTCTCCAGATTTATCTCGCTTAGTCTTTCCCTGCACTTCACGTGCCTTCCTACTCAACGCTCTTTTTGGTTTAACTGGCTCTATAAGTTGGAATCCATAGTGGCGAGCTATATCAATAGCCGTGGCAAATTTCTTCGGTCCTTTATACTTAAAGTGGGTTGGTTTTATTTCTGCCAGCACCGGATCGTGGAGCGTTGTGTGTGTCTGAGTCATAGGGAAGAAAGGCTATTAATTTAGTAATTCCTTGGGCGTCACTGTTTCGTACGCACTGCTTCATAGCCAGGACGAAACCCGACCTTATTAGTCGGCAGAAGACGCACGTAGGCTTTGCCGATTAAGTTTTCTTCTGGGAGAGCACCCCAGAAACGTGAATCAGAGCTAGAGGATCTATTGTCCCCAAGCACAAAGTATTCCTTAGCATTCAGATCTAGAGTAATTACTTCTGTGCTGTAAGAATTATCAGGACTGAGATAAGGTTCAGATAAAGTGAAGCCGTCAGTGTGCTCATTATTGAAAATAATTACTTCGGTTGGGGTAATCTGAATGGTCTCACCAGGAAGGCCAATGATGCGCTTGATGAAGAACTTACTTGGATCCTGCGGGTAGCGAAAAACTACCACTTCACCACGCTGCGGGTCTTCAAACTGGTATGAAATTTGGTCAATAATAAGGTAGTCGCCAGTGGAGAAGTTTGGTGTCATGGAGGCACCGCTTACTATAAATGGCTGAGCGACAAATAAACGAATCGGAACAACAATCAAGAGGACAACAAGAACGGTGCGCAATAGCTCGCGGATAAACTCGTTTGAAGAGTCTTGGGAAACTTTGCCATCCGTAACGAACTCGTTCTCATTCATGTTGGTATTGTAGTTTTCAAAAAACTAGAAATCAATAAAAAATCGTGGTGCAAATGCATTCGCACCCTTCTTTTATACAGACACAAATAATTTTCCACCGGAGAATTATATCCGCTCGGTCCGACTTGAGTCGGACCTGTGCGAGGTCTCTGTAAAAGAGAGTGCTCATTTTAAGGTTGCTAAGTAGTTTGGGCAAAGACTTAACTCAGGACTGGTCGGAAAAAAATTACAAAAAGTGAACAATAAACCTTGGAACGTTATAGAGATGATATAATTTAATTATGCAATATCTCATTGTTGGATTGGGAAATCCAGGAGACAAATATATCGGCACGCGTCACAATGTCGGCTTTGATGTTGTCGACTGGCTGGCCGGTGAGTGTGCAGCGTCGGTTCTAACTAACAGCTCGCAGGCAAATGCACTGACAAGTGAAGCTATTGTTGCTGGCCAGAAAGTTTTACTGGTTAAGCCGCAGACATTTATGAATAATTCCGGCGAAGCAGTGCAGAGTTTGGCGAACTACTTCGATGTTAAGACGGATGATGTTTTAGTAATTTATGATGATGTTGATCTGCCGCTCGGTGCGCTTCGGTTTGTTTCCGGTCGGGGTTCGGGCGGACATCGTGGAGTGCAATCGGTTATTAGTCGGATTGGTAAAGATTTTTCGCGCTTACGTGTAGGGATCAGCCCGACGGACACAGACGGGAATGTAAAAAAACAGATAGTACCGCAGCAGGGGATTAACCCGTTTGTAATGGGGAAGTTTACGAATGAGGAGCGTGAGTTAATTGAGAGTCGGTTTGCAGATATTAAACTTGCGTTAGAGAACTGGATTGAGAGTGGTGAGGAGGCGGCCGCAAATCTCATCAACTAACTAACGCTCACCACTCATTCTCCAGAAGAGCACGCGTCGAACCGATCAGCGTCGGTTCGAAGTCTTTTCTGCTGCATGTTATATTAAAAATCAGCTAGAACCTTAAAAAAACAGGAGTGATATGACTATTATGAAAGAAACAATGATGAAAGAGAACATCAGGCAAGTAAGCGTGCCTGAAGGCGGAATTCAACGTAACTGGCTCTCTGAGCAGGTCAAGCAGAGTTTTGAAGATGGTCTAAAAGAGTATCATAACCTGCAAGACAAATTAGAGTTGAAGGCCATTGAAATTGATGTTGAGGTAGATAAAATGAACGAAAGGTTAGAGCCAAACACTAACCTGAGTCTGGTAATAGGTTTTGACCAAAAAACAATGAGGATAGAGGCACAGTTTCTCGACGGTTCCTGCTACCCCGTTGCCGAAGTAACGGCTGCTGTTGTTTGATTTAAAGAACTGCAACAGTCATTTTATCTACATAGCATGTAAGCAAAAACCCCGGAAGTAGATACTTCCGGGGTTTTTTTAATACTGACAGACTTTCGATATCAGTAACTACTCTGTAGATTCTTCCGCTTCGTAAGCGAGCGCCATGCGCTGTTCACGGGGTTCAAATAGTTTGATGCGCAGGGTATAAGTCTTACCTAGTTCAAGCTGTTCTCGGAGTTCATCCATTGATTCAAACTCAGAGACATGAACCAGACCAGCCACACCTTCCTCGATTGCGGCCAGAGCGCCGTGCTCATTGAATTTAATAATGACACCTTCAACCTCCTGGTCGGCGTGGTACTTGTCCGCAGCTCTTACCCACGGATTCTCCTTCAGTTCCTTAATAGAGAGGGAGACCTTATCATCATCCTTTTCAATAATCTTGGCAGTTACATTCTGACCAACCTCAAAGAGGTCGTGTGGATCCTCAACCAGACCCCAGTCAAGCTCTGAGATGTGTACCAACCCTTCCAGCCCTTCCTCAATTTTGACGAAGATTCCAAAGTCGACGATTCCGGTAACTGCACCCTCAACAATTTCGCCCACTTCATGCTCTTCAACAATCTCGCTCTTGTCTTTTTTGATCGGACTCTTTTCGGAGAAAATAAGCTTCTTCTCTTTTGGGTCAGCTGTGATGATGGAGACACTCAGATTCTGCCCAACCAGGTCCTTCAGTTCGTCGAGAATTTTTTCTTTGTCACCACCCTCAACGCGCGGATAGTTTTCCGGCTTCAACTGTGAAGCTGGCAGGAACCCACGAATACCTTCCCAGCTGATAAGAAGACCTCCCTTATTAGCGTCGGTGATTGGTAGAGAGAACACCTCGCCGCTTTCTCTGGCAGTTTCGGCCTTAGCCCAAACAATGGCCTGGCGAGCCTCCTTTAGAGAGAGCTCAACATAACCATCCTCATTTTCTGACTCAACAACCTTGGCAGAAATAGAGTCACCGATAGAAATGTTCTTTATAATGTTGCGAGCATTAACAAACTCGCGACCGAAGATTATTCCGGTGCTGTGTGGTGGGAGATCAATATAGACACTACCGACATCAACAGCAACAACCTCACCTTCAACAATTTTTCCAGGCTTCGGTCGCTTAACTGAAGATTCATAAACAGCGTCCATTGGATTTTCCTGCGCCTTGTCTGCATCCAGAGACGGCATTTCCGACTCGTCGTCTTCATCAGAGTCCAGGGTTAATTCATCTTCATCTTGGTCCTCAAAATCTTCTTCCAGTTCTTCATTCAGGTCTGTGTTTGACATAAAAATATAGCAGGTAAGTGGCTGGTCGCCCCGTAGCTTTCGTAGGTCATGGCAATCAGGTTTACACTCACCGCGTCTAATAATTTTCTGGCACATCTCTTATATCAGTGCGACCTGCATTGTAGCGAAGGAAAGAAGTAAAATCAATGATTTTATTTTTTCACAGGAAAAAAGATGTTTAACCCGGTTGACCCCGTTAGAGCACAAAAAATTACCTTCGTTTTTCTTTATCCACAATGCGTCCTCTATCTAACTGGGTTGACATAAATACCTCGTTTGTATACACTGCTAAGTGTTGGTGGTTCGTGAGGGCTTACTTTTTCATATACGATCGAGCTCGTTGACCACAATTACAAAACAGAAGAGGAAAGTGTCGCACCGGCAGAGACCGGTGCGGATCTTGTGTGTATTTACCCCGTTAGAGAATAAACAGGAAACAAGCCAGTACTCGATTTTCTAGCTACTGGCTCTAAAAATATGTTCTCTAAAAAAGAGTTAAAAGATACAGAAAAACCAGGGAGCACCTGTCTTAACTCTACTTTTTTATTTATAAATCATAATAAAGCCGATAATCTACCGACTGATAAATGTATTTGTTCATCTGTTTTTAGCAACTAATTACCCACAACAAACTCATGGAACAGAAATTTTTCTCCAAGTACCGTAAGCCACTCGTCGACTATCCTAACTTTGTGAAGGATCAGCTCGAATCATTCCAATGGATTGTGGACGAGGGTCTCGAAGAATTATTTAAAGAGTTTTCACCCATTGAAGATCATTCAGGAGAAAAGTTCTCCTTTGAGTTTATAAATATTGAGCTTGGTGAACCACAGGTTACACCAGAGTATGCTCGTCATAACGAAATGACGTATAGTGCACCACTGCGCGCTACTATTAAGCTTACCAACCACTCTATTGGCTCAGAAAAGGAGCAGGAAATCTTCATGGCGGATTTTCCACTTATGACAGATCACGGCTCCTTCATCATTAGTGGGATTGAGCGTGTGGTGGTACCACAGCTAATTCGTTCCTTCGGAGTTTTGTTTGTAACCAATGAGCGTCGCGGTAGTAACTACTTCGGCGCTAAAATTATTCCTGCTCGCGGAGCATGGATTGAGGTTGAGAGTGACCATAAGGATGTAATAAGTGTTCGTATTGATCGCAAGCGTAAACTGCCGGTAACGACACTACTACGAGTTTTGGGTGCAGATACTAATGAAAAGATTGAGAAGCTTTTCGGTGATGACGAAGAAGTCAAGAAGTACATTACTGCCACTCTGGCAGAGGATACAGCTAAAAATGAGGAGGATGCTTACGTGAATGTGTACAAGAAATTACGTGAGGGTGACATTGTGTCTTACTCAAATGCAAAGGATTATATCGATTCCTTATTTACTGAGGAGCGCTATGACATTTCCGATGTTGGTCGCTATCGCTTCAACGACCGTTTTGATAAAGGAACCGATGATAAGTCGTTAGATAAGCAGGTGATTGACCTGGATGACGTTGTCACAATTGTTAAGCATATTGCAGAACTTAATGCTGATCCTCACGCCAAGGCAGATGATATTGATCACCTCGGCAGCCGGCGCGTACGTTTTATTGGTGAAACGTTGCAGAAGAAGGTTCGTGTTGCTATGACACAGATGAAGCGCAACATTCAGGATCGAATGAGTACTGTTGATATTGACACGACACTGCCGGTGAAGTTTCTTTCTCCACGACCGCTTCAGGCCCGACTGAAGGAGTTTTATGCTACCAACCAGTTGAGTCAGTTCATGCATCAGGACAACATCCTTAATGAGATTGAGCATCTACGTACTCTGTCAGCTATGGGTCCAGGAGGACTGAAGCGTGAGCGGGCTGGATTTGAAGTGCGCGACGTTCATCCAAGTCATTATGGACGTGTTTGTCCGATTCATACTCCTGAGGGAGCTAACATTGGTCTTATTTTACGCCTAGCAACTCGTGCTCGGGTAAACCACTTTGGCATGATTGAAACTCCATACGCAGTAGTAAAAAAAGGAAAGGTTACAGATGAAATTAAATTTCTAAATGCTTTTGAGGAAGAGAAGTACAACATCGCTCATGCCGCCACAGTTCGTGATGACAAAGGTAAAATTCTAGATGAGCGCGTCGAGGTACGTCACAAAGGTGACCCATTGGAGGTTGATCGAAATGAAGTTGATTTCATCGACGTTGCTGCTGACCAGGCCTTCTCAATTGCAACCTCAATGATTCCGTTCCTGAACCACAACGATGCCAACCGTGCACTGATGGGATCTAATATGCAGAAACAAGCGACTCCATGTATTCAGCCGGAGAAGCCGCTTGTTGCCACAGGAATTGAAGGTCCAGCTGCCAGAGACACCGGACGAGTTGTTCTAACTCGAGCCGATGGCGAAGTTACAGAAGTGGATGGAAAACACATCGTGGTTGAGCGCAAGAATCGTAAGCGGGGAGAACCAAAGCAGGATGAATATCCACTTTCAATTTATGAACGTACTAATGCCTTCACTGCTTTTCATCAGCGTCCAACAGTGAGTCTTGGTGACAAAGTAAAGAAAGGTGATGTTTTGGCCGATACCTCATCCAGTGAGGACGGACAGATGGCACTTGGTAAAAACGTTAAGGTGGCCTTTATGTCTTGGTATGGGGCAAACTATGAGGATGCCATCGTCATTTCTGAACGGCTGGTAAAAGAAGGCTCCTTTACGACGGTGCACACAGAGCAGTTTGATGTTAATGTCCGCGATACTAAGCTTGGTCCGGAAGTGACTACTCATGATATTCCAAATGTGTCAGAAGAGAAGTTGGCCAACCTGGATGAGGACGGAATCATTCGCGTTGGTGCTGAGGTTGTACCGGGAGATATTTTGGTGGGGAAGATTACACCAAAAGGTGAGACTCAACTGACCCCAGAAGAGCGACTTCTTCGCTCAATTTTTGGTGATAAGGCGCGTGATGTGAAGGATTCTTCTAAGAGAATGGAGCAAGGAAAGCGTGGCCGAGTGGTTGGAGTCAAAGTTTTCTCACGTGAGAACGGTGATGATCTGGAGAGCGGTGTCTTAAAGCGAGTGGTGGTGGAGGTAGCGCAGCTACGGCCGCTACGAGTAGGAGATAAGTTGGCTGGTCGACATGGTAACAAGGGAGTTATCTCAATGATTCTTCCGGAAGAGGAGATGCCTTACGATGAAGCCGGCGAGCCAGTAGATGTCATTCTGACACCACTTGGTGTACCGAGTCGTATGAACCTTGGTCAGATTCTTGAACTGCATCTTGGTTTGGCTGCCAAAAAGCTTGGCTATCAAGCAATTGTGCCGCCGTTTATGGGCGCCACAGAGGAAGAAATTAGAGAGGAGCTCGTACGAGCCGGTTATTCAGAGAACGGAAAAATGAAACTCTTCGATGGCCGTACTGGCGATCCATTCGATCAACCAATTGCGGTTGGTTATATGTATATCCTTAAACTACATCACATGGTTGAGGACAAGATTCACTCGCGCTCGATTGGACCATACTCACTCATTACCCAGCAGCCGCTTGGTGGTCGGGCCCAAAATGGTGGTCAGAGATTCGGAGAAATGGAGGTCTGGGCACTTCTTGGTTATGGAGCAGCTCACACTCTGCGAGAAGTTTTAACCATAAAGTCTGATGACATCCTTGGTCGTTCAAGCGCCTTCGATGCCATGGTGCAGGGCGAGCCAATCGAACATGCAAACGCACCGGCGTCATTTAATGTACTACTTAATAACCTGCGCGCCTTAGCTCTTGATGTTGAGGTTAAGCTTAAAAGCGAAACTGAAGTAGAGGAGAGTTAATCACACCTAATCACCTTAACCACACTTTTATTATGGAGAAACGAGACAACCCACTTAACGCACTGAACCCGGAAAAAGTGCATTCCATCAAACTTTCTTTGGCATCACCAGAGCGAGTGAAGGAGTGGTCGCACGGAGAAGTGACCAAGCCAGAAACCATCAACTACCGCACTCAGCGTTCGGAGAAGGATGGTTTGTTTGACGAGCGCATCTTTGGTCCAGAAAAGGATTATGAATGTTACTGCGGAAAGTACGCCGGCATTCGTTATAAGGGTATTGTGTGTGAAAAATGTGGAGTAGAGGTAACACGAGCCATTGTGCGTCGTGAGCGGATGGGTCACATTGAGTTAGCTGCACCGATTGCGCACGTTTGGTTTGTACGCGGGGTTCCTTCTCGCATGTCTCTTATTCTTGGTCTCAAGAAGCGTGACCTGGAGAAGGTAATCTATTTCTCAGGTTACATTGTTTCTAGTGTTGATGAACCTGCACGAGAGAAACTTTTAAATGATTTACAGAAACAGTATAAAGAACGCCACAAAGTTGCAGCTGATAAGAAAGAAGCTGCAAAGCTAGAAGAGCGTTTCCAAAAAATGAAGAATGAGCTTGAGGAACTGCGTGCTGGAATGGTGATTGATGAGAGTGATTACGATCGGTTCAGTTCAAAGTATGCTTCTTGTTTTGAAGCCGAGATTGGTGCAGAAGCAATTTACGAACTCTTTAAAAAGGTTGATGTCAAAAAGCTTGTAGGTGAGCTTGAGGTGCAGTATCAGCAGTCTGGCAGTAAGGCTGAGAAGAAGCGTCTACGTAAAAGGCTGTCACTTTTGACTAGTATGCGCGACTCAAATCAGCGTCCAGAATGGATGTTTCTCCAACGACTGCCGGTAATTCCACCAAGTCTGCGTCCAATGGTATCTCTGGGTGGGGGACGTCACGCCACATCTGATGTTAACGACCTGTATCGTCGGGTTATTAACCGCAATAATCGCCTTGCTAAACTACAGGAGATAAATGCACCGCACGTTATTTTGCGTAATGAAAAGCGAATTTTACAGGAGGCTGTTGATGCTCTTCTGGATAACTCAATTCGTCGTGGTAGCTCCTTTACTTCGTCGGGAGGTAATCGTCGCCAGCTGAAGTCTTTGGCCGACAACCTCAAGGGCAAGCAAGGAATTTTTCGACGGAACCTTCTTGGTAAGCGTGTCGATTACTCTGGCCGTAGTGTGATTGTGATTGGTCCAGAATTAGCTCTGGATGAGTGTGGACTGCCAAAGTACATGGCACTAGAACTTTTCCGCCCATTTGTAATCAATCAACTTCTTGAGCGAGAGTTCGCACACAATGTGCGCGGTGCTAACAAGCTGATTGATCAGGGAACTGATGAAGTTTGGGAAATTCTCGAAAGAGTAATTAAGGGTAAGTACGTGCTCTTAAACCGCGCGCCAACACTACACCGTCTAGGTATTCAGGCCTTCCGACCACGTTTGATTGAAGGACACGCTATTCAGGTTCATCCTCTTATCTGTGCTGCTTTCAACGCCGACTTCGATGGTGACCAGATGGCGGTACACGTACCGCTTTCTGAAGAAGCGCAGACAGAAGCACGCGAAATTATGGCTTCAAACAAGAATCTGCTTAAGCCAGGAACCGGTTCTCCGATTGTTTCTGCTGACAAAGATGTGATTCTTGGCTCCTACTGGTTAACAAAAATTCCAGACGAAGAGGCAGAGGGTGGAGATGAAATTAAGCGCGAGGAGATTAAGCACTTCTCTAGTCCCAACGCTGCCATCACCGCCAATAATCATAGTAAAGTAAATTTACGCGAGCGTATCTTTGTTCTACCGACTGACAGTAAGCGCTACAAATCTTTCAATGGAGAGATGTTTTGCACCTCTGTAGGGCGACTTATCTTCAACAGTTCGTTGCCGAGTGATTTCCCGTTTGTAAACAAAAAGATCGATTCTGGTGTTGCAAAGAAGATTGTTGATGATCTAATCGAACTTTACGGAGTGGAAAGAACTCCGGAGATTCTTGATGATATTAAGCGTGCAGGCTTTAAATATGCCACTTACGCCGGTATCACCTTTGGACTTGATGAGGTTACAGTGCCAGAAGGAAAGCCAAAACTTCTGGATGAAGCACAGGTCAAGGTGGATGAGGTAACTGATCATTACAATGAAGGTCTTATGTCTGACGATGAGCGCCGACGTGAGGTTATTAAGATTTGGCACGAGACTAAAGCAAAGTTAGGAGAGATGCTCTCTGAAGACCTTGATCAGAACGGATCAGTTATGGACATGCTTTCTTCTGGCGCACGTGGATCGATGGGTCAGGTAAACAACATGTCCGGTATGAAGGGCTTGATTCAGGATAACAAGGGAGAGATTCTTGACTTCCCGGTCAAGACTTCTTCCAAGGAAGGTCACACACCGATTGAGTACTTTACAACAACTCACGGTTCTCGAAAGGGTCTGACAGATACAGCCCTAAAAACTGCAACGGCTGGTTTCCTAACCCGTCGACTCTTTGATGTGGCCCAGGATGTGATTGTTAGCATGGAGGACTGTGGTACTAAGCAGAGTATTACCATTAAGGATGAGAATCTATCCGGTATTTTGGTGCCAATCTCGAAGGGAGCACAGGGGCGTTACTTGGCTAAAGATGTTGTCACTGATGATGGTGAGAAGATTTTTTCGGCCGGTGATTACCTGACACGAGATGATGCCCGCAAGTTAGATGATGCCAAGGTTGATTCAATCGAGGTGCGTTCACCGATGACCTGTGAGGCACCACGCGGAGTTTGTCAGAAGTGTTACGGAGTTGACCATGGTAATAACCGTCCAGTTGAAATCGGTGAAGCGGTTGGAACCGTGGCAGCACAAGCAATTGGAGAGCCAGGTACGCAGCTAACAATGCGTACATTCCACGCCGGTGGTGTGGCTTCTGAAGAGGGTGACATCACCCATGGTTTGCCACGTGTTGAACAGCTCTTTGAAGCTCGAGAGCCAAAAAGCCCGGCCATTGTGAGCGAGGTGGATGGAACGGTTACAGACATCACTGTGGAAGAGAAGAAGCTTTCCATCACTGTTCTTCCGAATGAAGGACAAAATAAGAAGGAGGCACTGGTGTACACAGCTCCTTCTCGCCGTAGTGCAGTGGTAGAGGAAGGGGATGAGGTTATTGCTGGCCAGCTTCTTAGCGATGGTGCTGCCAAGCTTGGGGAAGTGTTCAAGTATGGTGGTAAGGCAATGGCTCAGAATTACATAATTCACGAGGTTAACAAGATTTACGAGCTGCAAGGAGCCTCTATTTCGCGTAAGCACCTTGAGGTGATGGTGAAGCAGATGTTCTCTCGACTAAAGATTACTAAGCCAGGCGATACGAGATTCACTGTCGGTGATGTTGTTGAGGAGGCTGAACTACGTGAAGAGAATAGTCGCATGAAGGACGAGGGCTTGGCGCCAGCTGAGGCTGATCAGTTGCTGAAGGGAATTACTCGTGTAGCTCTTTCACGAAAGAGTTTTCTTTCCTCAGCTTCCTTTCAGCACACTACCCGCATCCTGATTGATGCAGCAGTGCGTGGTAGTGAGGATAACCTGATTGGTTTGAAGGAGAATGTTATTCTTGGCCGCTTAATCCCGGCTGGTACCGGTTTTCCTGGTAGCCCGAAGGCTGAGATGGTGGCCAAGCATAAGAAGAAGTAAAATTAGGACTTGGAATGAAAGTGGTTTAACAAAATTCACCCAGTTAAACAAAATCATAGATTTTATTTTTTGCTAAGCAAAAATGTTTAACCAGGTAAAAATTCAACAATGGCTTCTGACGTAGAAAAAATTAAGGAGCGTCTCACCATTGAGGAGGTGGTAGGTTCTTACGTAGAACTCAATCAATCAGGTAAGTACTTGCAGGCCTTGTCACCATTCACGAACGAAAAGACTCCGTCTTTTTATGTCTCGCCAGATAAGGGTCTGTTCCACTGCTTTTCAAGCGGAAAAGGAGGAGACATCTTTACCTTCATTCAGGAAATGGAGGGAGTAGAGTTTCGTGAAGCCCTGAAGCTTCTGGCCGATAGGGCCGGCGTTTCTCTCTCAGGCGGCGGTGGAGGTGACAGTGGCCGTAAGCAGCGTTTGCATGACATCCTAGCCGCGGCACGTGACTTCTACGCTAGAAAGCTCAAGGAAGGTTCAGCCGGGAAGGCATACCTCACTCAGCGTGGTATTGAAGAGAAAACCGCCGATATATTTAAGCTTGGTGAAGCACCTGATGACTGGCGACAACTAACAGAGTTTCTGCAGTCGGAAGGATATAGGCTTGAGGATATTCTGGAGGCTGGACTGGCCAAGCAGCCCGATAACAATAAGTCTGCTTATGATCGCTTTCGCGGCCGGCTACTCTTCCCACTCAATGACCCCACGGGCCGGCCGGTAGCCTTCTCTGGTCGGAGACTTAAAGAAGATGATAAGACGGCTAAGTACATAAACTCACCAGAGACACCGCTCTATCACAAAAAAAAGGTACTGTACGGCTTTGATCTGGCCAAGGATAAACTGCGGGAACTCAAGGCCGCGATTCTGGTAGAGGGACAGATTGATCTTGTTCTTGCTCATCAGGCTGGTTTTTCCAATACGGTTGCGTCGTCTGGAACTGCCATTACTACTGACCACCTTAAACTGCTACAGCGCTTTACTGACAATCTGATTTTAGCGCTCGATACTGATACTGCCGGACGTGCCTCAACACTCAAGACTTCTCGACTAGCTTTGACGCTCGGCATGAATCCAAAGGTAGCAGCTTTACCCGATGACACTGATCCAGCTGATATAATCAACGGAGAAGGCAAGGCGGCCTTCAAGGCCGTGATTGCACAAGCAAAGGATGTAGTGGAGGTTGCTATCGGCTGGGCACGCGAGGACGGTCGCGGCCGGCAAGGCTTTCTCGAGTTGGTTCAGAGGAATGTTTTTCCTCTACTTTCCAGTATTGAAAACAAGATTAGTCAGGATCATTACATTGAGAAGGTATCGCAATTGGCTGACATTCGTGAACAGACACTTCGGTCTGAGCTGTTAAAGTTAAATTCCCAGCCTAGCAATTCGCCAATCAACCTTCGACCAGTACAGCTGGATGATTCTAAAGACGAACTTCTAACGCCGCATGAAAGAAAGGAGAGTATTTATCAAAAAATACTGACCTTTATAGAGTGGCTGAAGGAGCTAGAAAAACCGGTATTCGACCCGGAGAAAATCAAGGAAAGAATTGCAGAGATATCCAAGTTAAATATCGGACGTGAGCTGTCGGCAGAGGTGACAGAGAATGATGTGCTCGCACTTGATATTGCCTACGAAGATGCTTCAGATAAACGTATCCGTCGTGATCTGGAAGAGTTGCTACTTCATTTTGAGGTGCAGGTGCTTCAGGATACGTATGAAAGAGCTAGTCGGCAGGTTGCGAGAGAGGTCGACAAGAAAACAAGGCAGAGGATCCTGGAGAAGTGTCAGAAGATTTCACGGCGGATTCATGAGATTCGCGAAAAGGTCCGCGAGCTTGTATAATGTTTAGTTACTAATTTTGATACGCATATAATGCCACGATCAAAACCAAAAGAAGAAAATAGAGAATTTGAACTGAGCGAGGAGGAACGTTATCGCCAGAACAAAGTTAAGGAGTTGACCTCAACCGGTCAGCAGCGTGGTGCGATTACCTACGATCAGATTCTGAAGAAGTTTCCCTTTATTGAGGAAGATATAGATCTATTGGAGGAGCTTTATGACAAGTTTGATAATGCCAATATTAAAGTGCAGAAGGAGGCCAGTCTTTTTGATATCGATGATGACAATAGTGATGTTTTTCGACGAAGTAGTACTGCCTCCTTTGACTCGGTACAGCAGTATCTAAAGGAGATCGGGAAGTATGATTTGATTGATGCGCAGATGGAGAAGGATCTGGCTAAGCGAATTGCTGCCGGTGATGATGAGGCCAAGAATATTCTAGCGCGAGCAAACTTAAGACTGGTTGTCTCTATCGCTAAGCGTTATGCTAGCCGTTCTTCAAACTTAACTCTTCTTGACTTGATCCAGGAAGGCAACATTGGTCTCTTTAAGGCGGTTGATAAGTTTGATTGGAAGCGCGGCTTTAAGTTCTCAACGTATGCAACCTGGTGGATTCGTCAGGCGATTACTCGAGCTCTAGCCGATCAGTCACGAACGATTCGGATTCCGGTTCATATGGTGGAGACAATCTCGAAGTATAAATGGGTAACACGTCAGCTGACTCAGGATCTAGGTCGTGATCCGTTGCCAGAGGAGATTGCAATTGAGATGGGGATTGAACTAGACAAAGTACTTCAGATTCAGAAGATTCGCCAGAATACTATTTCTCTGGAGACACCGGTTGGCGATGAGGGCGATGATCGCTCTACTTTCGGTGACTTTATTCCCGACGAAGATCTGGATGATCCAGATGCTAAGACATCCCATCGTATTCTCTCCGAACAGCTTGAGCAAGTACTGAGCGAGCTGACACCGAAGGAGCGGCAGATTCTGGAACTACGCAGTGGTCTGATTGGTGGAGTTAGCCATACTGTGGAAGAGGTAGGGAAGCGCTTCGATGTTACGCGTGAGCGTATTCGTCAGATTGAGGCTAAGGCGCACGAAAAGATTCGTCAAAATGCTCGGGCGGGGCAGCTGAAGAATTATTAGGCGTTCGCAACCTCTGTTTTGTTTCGGTACGAATAAGACGCCCCAACGGGCGTCTTATCTCAGTCTCGGGCTCGCTCCCTTGGCTAAAGCCAAAGACCATGCCCGCTCGCCCTGCGACGCTGTGAACGAAGTGAGGAAGTACTCTTGGGGTGAGCCTGAACAAAACAGATGTGCTTACTTAGTTAGCGACCAGCTATTTCACAGAAAAAGCTGGTCTAAGAAACAGCCCTTTAAATGGGCTTGTTTTAGTACCTGGCGCAATTTAATTAAAAGTGCACTACCTATATAGGTAGCTAATGTTAATTTAAAACTCAAAAACAATCCCAGGAGGTTGTTATGTCAGATTTTAAGAAATGTCCAAGGTGTTATCTTGATCTTGAGGTGACGGAGAAAAAAATCGAAAAGCAGATTGATATCTGGATTGAAGGAAAGCACAAGGATTCCCTAAAGTGTCCCAGGAAAGGCGCCGTTATACTTGGCATGACTGCCGTTATCATACTGTTACCGGTTTTGTTTGCTTATATATTTGGTGAGAATGCTGTTTCTCGAGAGGAGAAGCGGTTACGAGTAGAAAAAAAGGAACGAGATTCTAGGTATTCGCTCAAAATAATCGAGAAAGTTTAAAGACCAGGCTTTTACAGTCGGGTTTTTTAATACATAAATCGTATGGCTGTTATAATGAGTGTATGAATGAAGCTCGAAAGGAGGAATTTAAAAAGCGATACGAGAAGCTCAATAACGCTCAACGAGAAGCCGTCGACACCATCGATGGGCCGGTGCTGGTGGTGGCCGGGCCCGGCAGTGGTAAGACCGAACTTCTCTCTATCCGAGCCGCTAATATTTTAGACAAGACAGATGCCTATGCCTCCGATATTCTCT
>Ga0136596_1000572_pt1 | contig 18444 bp, 16 predicted proteins | sample AntRauTorcE11897_FD_101387 | JGI IMG/M metagenome (GOLD analysis project Ga0136596, IMG submission 101387) | Saline lake microbial communities from Rauer Islands, Antarctica - Metagenome Torckler E11 #897 | ecosystem: Environmental > Aquatic > Non-marine Saline and Alkaline > Saline | place... | reverse complement strand
TTCACACCTTGAGCTGTAGCAGCTCCGTAGCGCCGCTTCGGCCAGACCTCGACCGCCGGTTTGCCGATAGCCGTAAGGTAGTCTTCAACGTATTCAGCGTAATAGCGGCGGGGGCTGGTCGGGTATTCGGAGACGTAGTAGGGATCGTAGGGAGCGGTTGTGTTTCTGACGCCGGAAAGCTCGGCAAGGAGCTTTGTGTCTTCACCGATAGGGACGCCTTTCACAATGGCGGCAAACTGCATACCACCTTCGAGTCTCTGGTGGCCAGCATAAGATCCGAAACCTAAATAGAGATAATCGTCTACAGAGTAGTCTCGACCAGCTGTTGTTGCGGCCTCCCCTACAACTTCACCATTGATTGCCGCCCTAATCACCCCTGCATCTAGGTTTATTTCCACATCGACCAGTAAAGAAGCGCCTATTGGAAGCGGCCCTGATAGATACCCCTGATCTCCGTCTGGATGCAAAAGAGACACACGAAGTTCTCCACCATGGCGATGGATAACAAACGAGGGTCTTGTTGATCCTTTTCTGTTTGCAAAGTATGCGTGCTCAGATAGGCCTGCCCCCTCATTAACGACTGCAAAAATTACCCTGTAAATGCCATCACTAGGCTGGGGGGTAGAACTTGGAAGAATAATTTCGCTCGATCCACCATCAAAATAACCACTTCCCCCCACCAGACCCGGCGCAAGCGGACGCTGACCGAACTCCACATTGGAGGGAGTGCCATCGTGTCCGTTGCCCGAGAAGTCCGGCACCACCGTGGCACCGGGCTTCTGGTCGAGCCACCAGCCTGCTTTCAGCGAGTCGCCGAACATTGCCTTGATTAGATCAGGCGATACTAGTTTTCGGTATTTAAGCGCCATTGAAGCCCCCTTTAGTGAGTCACCGCGACCACATGGACAGCAGCATCAGCCGTCAGGTTGATCTCGATATACGCCCCATTAATGGAGTGCATACGAACCCCGGTCTGAGCACCTGCTACGAGCGAATAGGTGCTGCTGCTGGTAGTCTCATGACTAAGCGGAGCGCCCTCATAGGGGAATTCGACGATGCTGAACGATCCGGTGCTGTACCCGGCTGGAACGTCGAAAATGACCATCCCGGTATAGTGACCGGTGCAGTCTATAGAGTAGGTCTCCGACCCTGACCCGCTATGGGTTTTATCTAGGGTAGCCTTGTCGGTTTTTATGAAGTTGTTGACTTTTACGCGGCTAGAATCAGCCATAATACGACCTCCGAATAGGGGGTTAGAAGCGCTGGTGTCGTGGTCGTTAGGTGTGGTAGGTCTTGGGGTGCGCTATGAGGGTTATTTACAAGTAAAATATTGGGTTGGATCAGTAGATCCCGTGTTGGGACCTACGCCACTGATGATGTTTATCGAGTTCACGGATCGAAAGATCGCGTGTAATCACGGTAGGCGTCGAGACTTGTGCGTTGAGGTGATATGAGTCTGAGGTGAAGGCGTTTAGAGCGAACAATCGATCACCGCCCGAATCTTCGATCACCGTGTATGTCGAGCCGGTGCTAAAGGTCTCGACCAGCTCACCATTGATCCAGATCTCTAGCCTCTGTCTGCTCTGCGACCAGACCAGCGTGAGATCAACCCACACACCTTGAGGCGGTCTGGTTCCCAGTGAATTGAAGTTGAAGTTTGAGTAGGTTCCGTCACCAGGGTTGCGGAGGTAAATTCTCCACCGAATCGTAGTGCCCGTCAGGAAGCAATGGAACGCATAGTTCGGAGAGTTAGATCGTTTGGTCCAAAGCACTCCGTCGACGTTCTGATCAAAGTCCCTGAATGCCATAGAGACCACGACCCCATCAGCTCCGTCCATATTGAAGGGGTCTGTTACGAGCTGGTTAGAGCCATCAAAACGGATTGCATGAACACCAGGGCTCACAGCATCACGCACCATCTGAGGCGCACCGTCAAAGTCACGCCGATAGAAGGGAAACTGACAACCATCACCGTCTAGGTAGGTATCAGCGGGGATGCTCACACCATCAGCATAGGGACCGACCCATTCAGAGCAGTAGGAATCAAGGTCATCACCGACGTCGTAGGTTAGGTTGACGTGTCGGATCTCATTGATAGCCACTTGCTTGATATCTGCCTGACCGGACCCGTTCTGAGCGTACCTCCCCTTGAACGTGACAAGATGCTCCGTGTTTCCGAAGGTCGGGACTCCCTCAAAGAGCACAAAGACAGATTTCCACTCCCAAGAGGTGTCAAACGCGAGGTTTGCTAGATCGGTTGCGGCTGCTGACGGCTTTGCACCGAATCCACCCGTATCAGTCCGGTAAAGAGCGACCTCAAGATCTACGTCTCTGGCGAACACCTGAAACTCTACGATGTAAACGCCCTCTGTATTCCTGAGAGCGCCAATCTCTTCACGTCTGGGACTCATCATCGGGTTGATCTGGTCAAGATCCAGCCCCGCACCGGCATTGACCGTGGTGTAGTTGGGTGATGTGGTTGACCAAGAGAGATCTATGGTTCCCAGACAAGCCCCTGTAGACGCCCAACCGTAGTTAATCGCCTGCATGATCTTCGAGACCTTCGAGGACTCAATATCACGCTTGAACAAGAACTCATTTTGAGTCGGTTTGTTTGGCTTTTTTGGTAGCTCAATCATTGGCTGATTCCCCATGCACTGAACCCGACTAGAAAGACATTCATCAAGTGGTCATACGGGATCGGGTTGTCTTCATCCTCATCATCACTAAACAGCTCACTACCCCAATCGTCTATGAAGACGGGACGGCCCGTTAGGCCGGTGTCGTCGGAGTGGTATGATTTCCAGCTCAGTTCTATTCGGATAGGCCGATCATAGTTCACCTGAGAGCCCGTCAGATCGACGGAGATCGGTTTGATGGTTCCGATCACATCATCCAGACCGGGGACGGTCATTCCCTCTCTGTAGACCAAACCACCGCCGCCTTTGATGAACCCGTGACCTACGACCCTATGAAAATGACTTGAAAGCAAGTTCGGACGATAGAACGGGAGAGGACTCACCATCTCAGTAGCTGTAGCGATCGGAACCGGCGTTGAAGAGCCGTCTTGATACTGCGTCACTTCCGCATTCAAGACGAGGCCGCCTTCAATGACTCTTGTGTCCTCGAAGGTTTCATCTTCACGGCTGAAGGTATCGCCTCCATCATCTTCGTAGACGCCTGCATATTCACCGGCTATCTCGATCGAGGTTTCTTCACCTCTCAAGACCGCTGTAGTGGTGTATGTGTGTGCTAAGTTCCCTGAGTAATCCCAGCGGTTGCGGTAGTTACGCTCTGTCCACTCACCGGACAGAGGAAGATCGCCAGCGTGACCAAAGGCTAAGCAATTCTTTCGCCTCAAAGTACTGTTGATGTCATCAACTTGCTTTCCGGCTGAACCACTTCGTGTCGGTTGTCTGGATCTGATTTCTAGCTCGGTTACTGAACTCATTCGTACACCTCCCAGATCTCAATAGCTCGGATCTGAATATAAGGGACATGATATTTGTGAAGGCTGTTGATCTGAGAGGTATCAGCGAGTTGAGGGCTTACCGGCCAGACGTACATAGCGCGATTACTAGACGAGTCTTGCCTTGCAACGTGATCAAACCATTGAACCACTTCGTGATCCGCATCCACCGTCAGATCAGGCGTCAGACAACCGACTGTGGCCGTGATCTCATTGGAGCCAGCAACCGGAGCATTCGTTGAAGACCCTTCGCTATAGAATCCGTTCTTATCAGCTTTTGCTCGATACGATGTAATAGCGGCTCCCGTATCGATCTTCGCCCAAGTCACCCGACCGTCATCGAGCTTCCCGTTTCCAATGATCGCGCCTTTGCTAAATTGCGATACTGACCGTATTTCCAGGACCAGAGGCGAATAGGTTCCCTCAACTAGCCCGCTCTCATGGATGTTGTATGGGCATGAGCCAAAGCCCCATTCAGCCGGGTCCACACCGTCTTGAAACGGTGCCACTGAGGAATACTCCCAAGGATCAATAGCCGCCTTTTGGTCTCCCAAGAGCCGTAGTCTGATCTGAACTCGATCGGAACCGGCCAGTTCCCAGCCTTCAGGGTTTGCGTCCAACTCACCGTTGCTGACACGACAGTAAAGACGCGCCTCGAAGCCTTTGAGACCGGGGTTTACATACCACGGCATACGCATGACGGCAGACCAGCCAGCCACACTCACAAAAGGTCTTTCATAAGCCTGTTGAGCTACGTCATTGTTGTAGCTTTCAAGCGTCAACGTGGTGTGTGAGCCTCTATTGTTGGCAACCCATTGAGCCGAATCCTTCATCCGGTTCAAGAGGTGCGTAGCGTAGCTTTCATCAGCCCCGTAAAGGTCGTTTTGTGTGTGTTTGAAGTCAGCCATCAATGAGCCTTTAGCTGTATCGAAGATCTCGTTTACGAGTAAATATCTGCGTCTTGATTGGATGACCCTAGCTTTCCATCAGCGTCAGCAAGGTAGGCGTAGGGGCGGGTTGAGACGTTGGGATCGTCGTATTCACTGGACCCAGCCCACCCACTGTTAGCGTAGTCGTCAACGTCTTCTAGGATGACGTAGAGGTCATCACTGAAAGTGATTGCCTCCCCCATCGAGCTGGAGAGATCGAGCGTCCACGTTCCACCTGAGTCATTCACATTGAGAACAGACAGATTACCGTCATCGCCGTACCACTGACGCCCATCGGAGGTAACGATCTTGAGGTCATCACCGGCTAGGAATCCGCTTAACCCGTCTTTGTCTGGGAGGGTCTGAGAGATCTCGATCACGTAGGTTCCGGCTGAGTAGCTGTTGATCTTTGCGCTAGGTGCTACGAGACGGGGGACACCTCCGAGGTTCCAGTTGGAGAGCAGAACCCGACATTCAACATCATTTGTCTTGTTGTCGACGGTGCGACCTAGGAGAAGACCGACAAAGGTGATCTCTTCTTCGTCTGGTTTCGCGAGGGTACCATCTGGCATCAACAGACCGGCTCGAGGACCACCTTTGAGCTTCACCCAGTTGAGCAGAGAGGGTAACTTCTCAGATCCTCCAACGCTCTCTAAGGGAACCTCGCATGTAAGGATGGGAGGGTTATCTTTGCGCCTTTCCAAATCGTTGCTCAGTTCGACGTAGAGCGGACCAGAATCCCCCCTAGCGTCCATCTTGTCGCGATACTTATGAGTGACTTCGTGTGGGCTCTGCCCGGCCACCTGGTCACTCTGAAACCCGGTCGTGTTAACGACTCGGAGCTTGTCCGGTTCTTCACCGGCATCGTGACCACCGATGGTAGCCTTGAGAGTCGATGAGTAGCTTTCGAGCCGGTAATCTAAGGGGATCTTGGTAGGGTTGAGGGTGACGTAGGAACTGTTAGCAGCGAGGCTAGCAGCATCGTCGATCTGGTAGGTGCTCCGATGCACCAGACCAGTTTTCCCACCCTCTACAGGTACGGGATAGAAGCCGCTTGGAACCAGAAGATCTAGAATCACGTCTTCAAAGGTATATGATCCGTCCCAGCCCAGCATGATCCGATCGATTGAGCCGGGGATCTGGTCTATTGCTCGAAGCCAAGAGGCTGCGTCTAGTCGTTCCGCAGGGATACCCAGACCCCAAGCTCTCCCTAGTGCGTCAAACGTCTTAGTTGAGCTGTCGGAGGGGTCTACTAAGTTATTGTCTCCGTCCCCCGTTGAGAGCATTAAAGCTAGTGCTATGGACGCCGGTTTAGCTTCCGAATCACTGACGCCATAGACACCTTCAAAGTCATTTGCAACGGACCCATCACGCGCGATTCGTGACCATCCACAAAAGAGGCTGACTTGCTCTTTATCAACCGCTTCGGATTCGACTACTCCACCTTCACCGTCGTCTACGTCAGTTGTGGTGTTGAATGTGGCGCGTGAATTGACCCTCAAAAAGCCGTATTCCTTACTGGCTACAGCAGCTACGTCCCCGATCCTTATGTTACAGCGGTTTGTGTCAGCGCGTACCCAGTTCGGATCGGTGGAACCGAAGTTGATTTGACCTTCTAGGGTATTGTTGGAGTAGAGGTTCACCGGATTATCTGAGAATGCGACCGTTTCGCCTCCCTCCGAGCCAATGAGAGCCACCATCTCTTGACCAGCCGAAATGATGATCTCGGTTTGTTGTTTGTTCGTGCTCAGACCGTCAACGTAACCTTCCCAAGTGACCGTTGGACCCGTCCCCGCTTTGAGGTCAAAGCTCAGAAGCTCGACCCCCCTACGTTTCATGTAGGGCGGCTGTGTATAAACCCCTTCACCGATGCCATAAGTTCCAGCCGATGATCCTGCTACGCCTCGCTCAACCGAACAGGTGTAGACTCCAGCGGATACCGTGGACGATTGGACATAGATCGTCTCATTTCTGATATAGAGGTAATCCCCTGATCCGATGACCTCAGAACTCTTGATCTCAATGGAAGTCTGAGCGTCTGTAGTGACCTCTGCTGAAATCTCAGCGTCTGGGTCACCTTGCAGACCGGCGTTACCTAGAACGCGCTTACAGACGCTCTCAGTAGCCGACAAAGCAAAGCTGAAAGCGGATACGTCTAAGCGCCCCGTTTCGAGATCCACACTCTCATCAAGTGAGGCGGGGATCTCAGCTAATGCACGTTCACAGCCGTAACCAGTTGCAAGCGAAGAGGGGTCATATCCGTAGTGAAACAGAGCACCCTCATACATGTATGAGTCAAGGTGAGGAATCCCCTGAATTCTGATACCTAATGAGCGGTTCTTAGCCATCTTACGACCTCCCCGACTTCTTGTAATTCGCTAGGCCGTCAACATCGGGGTGATCTGAGGGAAGACGCTGCATGGTTAGTTCTAGGTCATAGCTTCTGACACCTGAATCCGTCTCGGTGATCGATGCTCTAGATTCTTCGGCATAGCTAGAGCCTTTGGGCGACCATAAGACCTCCCAATCTTGGTCTAGACTGAGGCTGGTAGGCTGACCGTGGACCATGATGACATCAGCTTCGTAGTCCGAGATACCGTGTTCCCAAAGATCATGCCAGTAGTTGCCATGATCTGAGGTCGCTAGGTGAGCTGCTGTAGCAAACGAGGTGTCATCGTTGGTGTTGGGGTATACGTGACCTTCTGGGACTTCACGGAACCGAATAAGGCGGTATTCATCGTCTCCCCATCGTTGGTTGACGACGTGATCCCTACGGGCATTGTTCCTGTACTGCTCTTTAGAGGCGTAGAAGCCGATTTTGGGGGTTGCGAATCCCATTGGTCTAGGGCTCTGCCAGACGCCATAACGCGAGAAGTCCGAGAAGACTTCATCACCAAAGGATGTAAGGTGATCGCCAGTGTCGGCGTTGAATCCTAGAAGCCGGTAATCAAAGTCACCAAAACCCGTTCTCCAGCCCCAGCCATACTCAGCGCCCCCACCGGCCCCACTGTTTCGGACCGTGGTGATACCGGCTTTATCGAACTCGTCGGACTGGATAGGGCTGTCACACGCAAATGTATATGCCTCGTTCACTTCGGCGTTGATAGCCGATTCTAGAGCGTCATAGAGGCTAGGCCATTTCGTGGAGACTTGACCTTGATAGGCGTAGTAAGTCCCCGGTGTAAGAATCACGTAGAAGTCAATTCCGGCTTGCTGGAAGACTGCCGTATTGTTGTCAGCCGTGATTTCGATTGGATACAAAAAATACATCACTGTCCCCCGACTCTATAGCGGTCTGACTGGTTGAGAACGTCTCTGGCACGGCGGTTCGTGGTGGGATCACGTTCAAGAAGCGTTGCGCCTCTGAAATCGTTGATAACCGTCGTTGATCTCTGTTCGTTCTGTGATTCCCTGAGAGCTTCGAGAAAGGCTTTCTTGTTAGCGGCTACGGCTTTGTTCATATCGGGCATACGGGGAGCTTGAGAGCCTCCTCCGCCAGCACCGCCGCCACCGGAACCACCGGAAGCACCGGAAGATCCAGCCCCTCCAGCTACAGCCCCATACATGCCTGCAGCCGTCGTATGTTTGACCGCAGCCGCATAGAAGGCGGGGTTTTGTGTGGTGAGAGCTAGACCCCATGCACCGGCAGCAGCAGCCGCCTCGAATCCAGCCTTGATCCCCGCTTGCTCTTTGACGGTATCGCCAAGAAGACCAGCCGCAGCCCCACCGGCAGCGGATACAGCTTCAAGACCCGCTTGGGTTGCATCCGTGGCGTTGGAGAAGTCCCACTGTTTCGAGGCTAGATCGCTAAGAGCCGTACCTAGCTGACCACCTGCATCAGAGAGGTCGCCAAAAGCATTGATCTTCTCTTGGAGTAGCTTGAGGTTCTCTTGTTCAAGCTCTTTTTGCTCCTTGAGTTGCTCGATTCTGCGCTTTGCAAACTCCCCCTCAACCTCAGAGAGCTTCTGGATCTTCTCTTCGTATCCAGCCCCTACCTCAGACGACAGAGAACCAAGCATTCCGCCAGTATTTCCGGCGGCGCTCGAGATTCCGCCCGAGATCGTGGAGATGGTCTGGTTTCGTTGCTTGGTTTTGAGGTCTAGGAGCTTTCGCTCAGTATCTAGCTCAATCATCTTTTCAGCGTTCTTCCGCTGGGTTGCGGATAGCGCCTTTTGATCGAGTTCGATGAACCTACGGGTAGCATCGAGCCTGATTCGCTCTTCTTCGTTGACCGCCCTAGCGTTCTCTAGTCGGAGGGCTGAGAGCTTGTCCTCTACAGCCCACTTCTTGAGCTGAGCTTCTACGTCATTCCCCTTACGTGCATCAACTTCGGCTCTAGCGTCTTTGAGAGCGTCCTTCCGTGCCTTTGCATCACGCTCCCGCAGCTCCGCTAGCTGTTCGTTCCTCTTGATCTTCGCAACTTCCAGCCGGTTCTCTTCTTCGGCGTCTGACTTTGCGGTCTTCCTGATCTCCGCTTTTTGTTGCTCAAACTCGATTTCAATGCGGTCTTTTTCGGTTTTAGCCTGAGCTAGTGCTAGAGAATCCTTGGAGTCTTGGAGAGCCTCTCTACGTGCCTGAGCTTTCTTCTTATCTGCGTCAGCGGTGGACGATGGTTCAGGCGCTTCTTTAGCAGCCTCTTTACGTGCCTTTTCACCCTCTTCACGGTTGGCTATGAGACCCTCACGGATCTCAGAAGTAGTGGTCTTCAATCGGCGTTGAGACTCTTCGAGATCGTCAGTAGCCTTCTTGAGATCTTCAACGGCAGTCTGAGCATCTGCGCTATCCTGACCATACTTCCGCATAGCTTCGGCAGCTTTGTACTGTAGAGCTGCCTGTTTGGCTGATACGGCGTTGAAGTCCTTGATCTCACCGGAGACTTCACCCGTCGACTCACGAACCGCTGAGACGCGATCGTTGTAGAGTTCTGCTTGACGTGCACCCCCGTCCCACATTGCGCGTATCTGACCGATGATAGGCGTCTGATAGCTATCGAGCTTTTGATATTCAGCTTCCCTAGCAGAGAGGGCTTTTTTCTCGGTCTCTAAAGCCCCCGTCATGCGTAGGAGAGCCTCAGACATTTCGATGGTTCCACCTGCAGCCCGTCCCAGATCCGTCACGAGGCCATCTAGACCACCGTTGTTCACCCACGTCTCAATTCGACGAAGCATCTCGTGAGTGTTCTCTAGAGCGCTCACCATCTGCTCGTTCTTGGTGATGCTCTCACCAAACGCCTGTTGAATATCCCCTTGCGCATCTTCGATATTCTTCAAGGCTCTGAGATACGGATCAATCTTGGTGGAAGCGCCTCCGATCCGGTCCCCAAAAGTCTTTTGAACAGCCGCAGCCCTTTCCGTAGCGTCTTCAATCGAGTCGAGCGCCTTCACCCCGTCTTCGGTGATACCGATCATACGAGCTAGACGCGGTGACAGCTCACCATTCAGAGCCCGGGCGTACTGTTGAGCCGCCTTCTCTGCTGACTTCCCCGTGACCTCCGCAATATCAGAGATTAGCTCTAAATCTTTGGCAGTGGCTTTAGCCCCTTCTGTAGCCGTCAGAAAAGACCCAGCCATCTTAGCAATCTGCTCATCACCGAACATGGTCGACGTAGCCAGATCAGCGATGGTCGGCTGTAGGTTCTGGAACGCTTGATCAACGTCTCTCGCATTCGTGTAAACGGTCCTGAGACCGACCTTTAGACGCCGGTTGGCTTCATCTTGCTCTCTGAATGCTTCTACTGAGGCATCTACGACCTTCTTGACCGTCTTGAACGCTTTTACATAGGCGTATGCTTGAGCCACACCAGCCGCTAGAGCACCAGCGATAGGTAGAGCCGCCTTTTTCAGACCACCCATTGCGCCACTGAGGCTCTTTGTCTGAGTCGCAGTCCGAGAAGACTGCTCCCCCGTCTCTCGAACGCTCTTAGAGGTACTCTCAAAGCCCTTCTGAACCCGTTTTAGATTCTTGGTGGCTTTGTCTTTTACCTCATAAGTTACGCCAATTCTTTCGTTACCCATGATGCGACTCGGTTAGGGGGTTACAGCGGTACGCCAGCGGTCTTGAGCATCTCTTGAGTCTTCTGAGTTTCTTTCCGATCTTCGTGAGCCTTCGTGGTGATCTGGGCTCTTACGTGGTCCACCATTTCAGCGACCTCACGCATGTAGTAAGGGAGGCTGAGAAGGTCGGTCCGGGGTGTTGTGACCGGATGCATTGCACCCATTGAGGGAGGTGCTAGATACGTCTCGTAGGTCTGATACAGCCGGATCACGTCGAGGTTGTGATCACAACCATCGGAGGGTGATTCAGGACGTAGCCCGTAAATGGCTTCGAGATACGCCCTCAGACGTTTTTTTTATCAGGTGACAGAGAGATGCTTTGCTGAATATTGGTGAAGACCTCGGTGACTTCGTTTGGGGGGATCGCTTCCAGAATCTCACGCTGATAGCGAGGCGCTAGATCATCCCACTGGTCCACTTCTTCGCCGTCTGGACCCACCACGCCTTCAACGGTCTTAATGTGATCTGAGACGAACTGGATCACCGGCTCTACGTCTTCGGAGGTGATGCGCCTTTCCGTCTTGTTGAACCGCTTCCACCAGCTCTCACGGTCTTCTTCGTCCATACGGTCCAAGAGCGGATCAAGTCCGATGGCGTAGGGGTCTTCATCCCCTTCCGCATAACCTCTAACCTCATCGAAAAGCTCTCCCTTAGACTCGGCATATTCAGCCGCCTTCTGAGTGAAAGATGCAGCCATTATCTTGATATCTAGCAACGCGGGATGCGTCGGTTTTCGATAGTGGAAGGTGACTTCAATCGTATCCGACTCGTACGAGCCAACGGATCGGTCTGCTTGTCCTAGCTGGTAAGCCATGATGATGTGCTCCGGGGAAGGGGAAGGGGTAGGGGTGAGGTGATGTGGTACAGATCGAGTCCCGGCCCGAGGACCGGACCGGGATCGAATCCGTGAAATTGCGTTATTTAGGTTAGGCGTGGTTAGGGTACGTTAGGTTATCAAGTGAATCGGTTAGCCGATTAAGTGAATCGGTTAGCCGATCAACTGAAGCTGATAGAGAGGCCGCCAAGAGCCGTGAACGGAACGTCAAACAGGTAGTTCCCACCGGCCAGGTTTTTGCTGTGAGCGCCAAAGGCGCAATCGGTCATGGTGATTTCGATGGTGTCGGTGGTTCCAGTGGCGGTGAGCGTGATCACCAGATCCGCCGTAGGTACGACCGTGAAAGAGCCGTTATCCGGTTGGACATTAGCCCCCAAGATCGTCGTAATGACGTTGCTGCGTGCCTTGAAAGTAACGGAACCACCCGGCTTTGCTTCGTTGGGCAGATACAAGCCAACTTCATCGACCGCATGATCGTTGCCTAGCTCGCGGTCTTCATCGACTTCCATACCCGTCACAACTTCGGCTGAAGTGATGGGGTATTGCGTCCCGTCGTAGGTGAGCGTCATCCCCTGACATTTGAGCCGGTTCTTTCCACCGCTGTAGCTGGAAGGAGCACTGATAGCCGTCGTGGAGGTCGTCATTTCGCTGTAGAGGCCAACACCTTCGTAGTTGACCCTAGCGTCTTGACCGTCTTCAAAAACGAACGTCGGGACGCCACGGACCCCGGTCACGACACGTGTGAAGTAGTCGCCGGAAACGTCGTCACGGATACCCTCGTAAACCGTCATCGCGGGGACCGAAGCCATTGCTCGACCGTAAGCCGTCGCATAGTCCACGGACGTACCGGAGTTGACCGTTTCGTCTAGGTTGGACGCCTTATAAAGATCGGCAATAACGGGAGGCGGATCACCGGCTGTGCTCTCTTTGCCTACGAGATAGGTCGAAAAGCTGACATCCGTAGCATCGCCGTATCGAAGGATCTGGCCCCCCAGACCATCATGGGTTTTTTCGGAGGCCGGTACGTCAACGGTACGCTCTTGAATCGAGGGTTCACCGATGATTCCCAGCCATTCGGAATCAGTTGGAGCGGAGCTGGTAAAAGCGTCGGTCCCGTAAGTGGATTCCGACTTGATACCTACGATGTGTCTGTCTGATAGAGCCATAATGCGACCTCGCTGGAAGCTTTGCCCGGTGCGTGGTCGTGTGGCTCGTAGGGGTAGGTGGGCAGATCTGTTAGATGCTAATTATAGATAGAAAACCGACTGGTTACGGGTTGAAATCGGGTACATTCACCGACACTTGCTGAGTGATCTCGATACTGACACCGGCTTCACGATAGATGCCGGTGTCAGTCTGAATCGGATCGGAAACACCAGACCTACTGAGACGGATCTGATTGATGTTCGTGCCGTCTACGGTGTGCTTGGTTAGAACGTCTTGAAGAACGCCTCTGTACTTCTCTGAGCGCTTCTCCATCCACTCTGTCATCAACAGGGTCCTACCCGTTGAGTTGGTGGGGAGGTCTACGCCTACAGACCGCTTCAAGATGATCATTACGTTGACGACAGTGACTTGGTTGTAGTCGCTATCGTTGGCGCTAGCGTCTTCTAGCTCTGAGGTTCCGTACATCATCAACACGAATACATCGGGGTTCCCCAGATGCTCCGAGATCTGCTCAAGGTTCCTATCTTTAGCGACCAAATAGGCGTGAGATTCAGGGACCGGGAGCGGATAGGTAGCCGTTGATCTAGCCCCGATATATGTCGGCAACTGAGCCTGTAAAACGCTTTCCAAGCGGTTCACAAATGCGTCAACTGAATCTGAAATGGGGATAGGCATGTTGACCTTTTAGAGGTTGAATCGAGCGGAGCCGATACGGCGTCCCTTAGAGGCTAGCTTGTTCTTCAAAGCCCGTTGAATCTCGGTCATCAGGCGCTTATTGAGAGAGCCGCTGCTTGGCAGAAGGGAGCGTCCGGGATAGGGTTCACCAAATGGCCCTTCTCCACCTGTAGTAAGCCTCTGAGCGTACTCTACGGAGGTTCCAATAGAGACCGAGTTGTTTGTTACCCGGAAGTAATGTTCAACGTCCTTTGGATCGGTCAACGAGGGGAAGAGCCTCTCTCCCTGAGATCCGCCCCATCTCAAGACCGTCAAATCGTGGATCTTCTTCTCTTTCCACGCTGCGTATTTCGGCTCTGTGGAATAGTTCCAATTTTCGCCAACAAGACGCCCTTGACTTAGGATGTTCTTAGCCGCTGCTTCGAGGAACCAAGGGTGAATCACTTCGTTGACCAGCTCGGGCCAGATCTCTTGAATATCGAGATCGTTGTTGACGCCAATCAGACGCGCTATGGAGTCTTGGGCGTCTTTAGCTCCACCTAACCGCAGTTCAAGCATGGTTACGGAGCCTCTCAACTAGCTCATCTTTGGTCCCCGAGACTTTTAGATCAGCGTCTCTCAGCCGGTCCCTCAGTTCTTCAACGGTAAAGGCTTCAAGGTCTTCATCATCGTCCGGAACGTCTTCAATGAGCTGATACCAGTCGGGATGACGCTCATAGAGAGCGTCTGAGATGACTGCTGGGTCTCCCTGCTTCTTCGGCGATGCTACGTCTGGCAGTACGAGAGTCATCGAGCGCTTGATCACTACGTTTTTCATTACCAGCCTCCGAAATTTGCTGAATCCCACTTCTTAGATGTGGGGTCAGTTGGATCTACGTTTGACTTGATTACGTTGGCGGCTGATTGACTGTCGCCGAGGTCTGACGGGGATGAACCAATCGTCCCCTTGACCTCATTGAATGAGCCTTTGAACTCTTGGAGCTTCGAGCCGGTGAATCCCGCCTTCACGAGCGCTTGATACGCTGCGTAAGCGACGATCCCCCGCTTTACGACCTCAGACCCGTTGGGGGTCATCTCGGTAGCCGGGTCAATCCCGTGACGTTCTAACAAAGCGTTTAGAATACCAGCTCCGTCTTCAATCCAGTCGGTCAGTTGCGTCTTGTAGGACGCCGAGACATTGCTGGTATCGAACGGCAAGACATCCAAGACGTCTTGATCAGTCACGCTATGTGTTTCGATGGGCATTTATTACCCTCGGTCCGCTTCGATCATCTCAATCAGATCATCTTTCGTGACGTCGTTCCAAACAGGCTCAAGGCCCGCCTCTTTCGCCACCTCATAAAGGTCTTTTCGGGACAAGGACAAGGAGGCTAGGTCTTGCTCGCGGTGCCGATCATCGTCGTCTTGAGCTTGGGCTTGGGCTTGGGCTACGAGCCGCTCATATTCATCGAGCGGGATCCAAGCCCCTGTATCCGGGTGTTTACGCTGGGTCTGTCCCATGATTGCTCTCCGTTGGTTGATCTCCGTTGATCTGGTGTTCTCACGCAGGTCGATCTGTAGGGGGTGGGGAGGGAATCGAACCCTCCCGTGAAGCCTACCAATCACCCCAGTTGCTTCGGATTAAGCGACATCATCGAAAGCGATGAAGTAATCAGCGGAAACGACCACGATCGCGCCGTGAATGCGCATGTGAAGCTCACGGACGTTGGACTTGACGATATCGTCAGTTTCGAACTCCGCTCCCTTCCAATCGAGGTACAAAAGGTTAGCGCTGTTGAAGACGCAGGCTGCGTCTTTGCTCATGTACGACAGGTTAGAAGCGTCGGTCTGAGCGCCGTCCTGATAGACCTTCGAACCGATCACGACACGATCGACCATCAGGTAATCTTCAAGGAAGGATGCGAGCTGCGAAGAGGTCGCATACTTGAATCCGGTCTGGCTCTGAAATTGCGCGTGATCACGGAGGTTGTTCGCCTTCGTGATGCCCAAGTAAGCCGTATCGGCGAGGCTGTCTTGAACAGCGCTGCGAAGATCACCGAGCGGGTCGGAGTTGGTGTCGTCGGACCACTGTTCGTTGGAACCAGCGGAAAGGTTACGAACGGTTACATCTTGGGCGTTCGTACCCGACGTACCAGCACCGGTCAGAATGGTGTTCAGCTCGGCGTCTTGCTCATACTTGATCTGATTATCAAGCTGAGGGACGAAGCTCTCTTTCACTTTCGCGAAAAGGGCATCACCATCAAGCCCACGAGCATAGCTCTTGAACTTTGCGATCTTCTGGATCTTGAAATCCCGATCGCTCATGGGGGTGGACATTTCGTCGGCTTCAGCATCCAGCGCACCGAAGCCATTGAGGCCGGTAGCCGCCGCCATAGCCTGAAAGTCAAGACTTTTGATTTTGCCTTCGTGACCGGGGATTGCTGAAGCCGGAACCTTCTGGCAAAGAAGGTCGACCATAGAAATTTTTAGCTTCCCGTCTTCTTTGAGGCCCTTGTAGACCTCTTTGGTACGGGCATCATTGATTTGGCTTGAATCGAACGGCATAGATACATCTCCATAGGCTTAGAGACTCCGTTCGTGGTCGTGGCTAAATAGTAGGGGTGGGTGGAGCCAGATGGGTTATCGGTTAAGCGAGAATTATTGCTTCATTTCCAGCTCGATAGCATCGAGACGGGAACAGCTGTTTTTGCGCATGATGCGCGAAATCGTATCTTCATACGACAGCTCGACGGGAGCCGTAGGCGGATCCCCTTGACGTCCCTGTTCTTGGGTATTCAGACGTACTGAGGGACGGTTTTCCACAGCGTCGAGGCGCTCCGTAACGGGATCAATCAAAGCCTTGATAGCGGAAAGGGTCAAAGCCTCTTCCGGCTCTTCATGCGATGCTTCATGCGGTGCTTCATGCGATGCTTCATGCGATGCGTCAACATCCGTAGCGTCCACGTCTTGGGCTTCTTCGACCTCTTCCGAAGTGGCTTCGACGCCTTCACCTTCGGATACGTCTCCGTCGCTCTGCGATGCTTCAAGCGATGCTTCATCCGCATCCGCATCCGCATCCGCATCCGCATCTTCCGGCTCTTCTTTTGGGGCAAGAGCATCGAGACGATCGAGGATCGGTGAAACCGCCTCTTCGAACATTTTCATTAGTGCTTCAGGCTCCATATTCAGCTCCGCAAGTTCATTTGTGAGTTGCTGTGAAAGGGTAATTTCCAAAGTATCTTGGATCGTGCCGATTCCCTTGAGAAAGGGGTCGGCTGTAAGGCTGACTTCACGGATCACGGGGCCAAAAGTGTCGCCCCCCTCCGTCTTGTATTTGGGGGTGATTCCCACCGATACGTGTTTTACTTTTCCGGCGTCGATCGCCATCAAGGTGTCGTCGGTCCATTCGAATTCACCCCAAAGCCCGTTGAAACCTTGTTTATCAGCGAGCTTGACCCCCAAAAGGTCGCCATCCCGATCATGACTAGGTTTGTGATTTCGGAGCACCGGGAACCGATACGGCTCACCGTTGGTTACTTCCGCTTTAACGTCGAAATACGCTTGCAAACGGATGGATTCAGAGACGATCTTGCGTAGATACGCCTCGGAGAATTCGATCTCCTCCCCGTGGTAGTCGATCGTTTCCCCGAGGGGCACCAATTTGACCCAAGACCGGTTTCGTTTCCCGCTGTTCGGGTCGGTCGATAGGGCAAGGGTGTATTTGATCATTTGTTCACTCATCAGACGGACCCCCGTCGTAGGTAGCGCTACTAATAACGAACCTTATTAAAGGATTACCGAGCAATCCCTTGATGCTCTTGCCGTCTTGGCTCAACCCCATGCCGCTATCCACCTGACTAAAGCCCTCCCCTAGTTCATCGAGCAGCTCTTCATATCCGGCCTCGCTGGGCAGGATCGCATTGGCCAAGCAAAGGCACGTGTCACTGGGCCCTTCGTGACGCCGATAAGGGGGTTTATCTTGAGCGTAGGCGTCTGAGTCTAGGAAGTACCGGCGTCCGTCGTTATCTCGGCAAGGCTGACACGAGTTCTCTTCCATCACGCTAGAGAACTCCATCACTACTCTAGTGTCGTCGATGCCCCTTGCTTCGGCCTCGTTCTTGATACGCTGGACCACCTCTTCACGTCCGTATGTGAAGGTCCGTTGAGTGTAGCGTTTGGCTTGCTTTGCAAAGGCTGCTTGGGTCGGGATCTGCGGTTTCAGCCGCTCCGGTGCAGCCGGTGCCAGTTCATCAAAGGCGTTCGAGTCCAAATAAGACTTGGTTACGTTCGCAGCGTGGTCAGCGATACGCTTAGATTGCGCCTCGATGTGTCGATGAAACTGGTCTGATAGCCCCTGCAATTGGTAGATCTTGGCACCGGCGTCTTTAGGTACGCTTGGCAAAGCCAATGTCCCCTGTCGAGCCTTCAAAACGCCGAGTTCCCGGAGCTGAGAGGCGCTACCCTTAATAGCCAGTCGGTTAAGGGCATAGCGGATAGCCCCGGCGTATTCGTCAACGTACCTATCGCGCAGGTTCTGTGAGATCCGTGTTACGCGGGCCGGGTCTGATACACCGGCTGTCAGCCTCACGTATTCGTCACGGTGCTTTCGTGCGATCTTGCGCATCTCTGAGCCAATCTCGTTGTTACTTTCCATCACCCATTTACGCAGCCGCTCCGGGTCGTAGTTCGAGAGGGTCAGAGGCAGCTTCATAGGCTTGAATAGCCCTAGCCGGATAGCCTTTTCAGCGTCCGTCTCAGAGGGGGTGCCTTTTTCGTGCTGCCTCTGACCCTCATGAGAAGCCTCTAGCGGGGAACCCCCAGTAGCTTCACCGCTCCCCTGATTAGGGTCCTTTTCTGTACCGTCTGGATCTGGGTCTACTGGTTCCTCTTCTTCCGGCAAGGGTGAAAGATCCAGATACTCTCTGACCCGGTTTTGCGTGTCTCTGTCTACGGTTCCAAGCAATCCAGCTTGTGAAGCCTTGACAACGTTCTCAATCCACTTCGGATCACGTGCCTCAGTAGCCAGAGAGAACGTCAGACGGGGGAAGAGGTCTTCATCGAGCTGGGGTATCGACCCAGCTGCTATCGCATTGCGACAGATACGGGGGATCAGGTGCTCATTGATGAGGTCACATACCGACTGACCATAGAAGCGGATTCTACGGACGTTCTCTTGCTGATCTTTGCTGTCAGCGAGAGCGTAAGAGCCGGTATCTCCGAGGCCGACAAGGGAACCGGTGCTTTGGAGGGCTAGGCTGATCTGTTCATCACAGTAGCGGCGGAGGCTCTCGAAGTCCGGGAGCTTTCCGTTAGGGCTCAACCACTGGACGCCGTACC
>Ga0136596_1000568_pt1 | contig 18468 bp, 3 predicted proteins | sample AntRauTorcE11897_FD_101387 | JGI IMG/M metagenome (GOLD analysis project Ga0136596, IMG submission 101387) | Saline lake microbial communities from Rauer Islands, Antarctica - Metagenome Torckler E11 #897 | ecosystem: Environmental > Aquatic > Non-marine Saline and Alkaline > Saline | place... | reverse complement strand
GATCTGGGCAGGAATAGGAATGCGCAGGTCGATGCGAAGATTGAGGATATCAACTGGATGCCTTTTTTCTTTCGTGATAAGATACACCTTTCTCCTGGTGCTTATGGTAGTGGAGCTGGTTCATTGGCACTATTTGCGGCTCCAGGCGGTGTTGTTACTCGGGGCGTAGCTTTGCGCTCGCAAGCAATCAAGTTGGCTGGGCACGAAATGCCAAGGTTACTTGGCTGGATGGCGAAGTGGGCTGGAACGGCAACGACGACTGGGATTGCGAGTTCGAGTGGGGCTATACAGGGTATGGACGAGGTCGACCAATCGTCAGAAGGTGAGTATCGCTTTACGTCGGAGGTTTTTCGGGATTTAGGTGATAATCCTTCTTCTCAGGCGGTGGATGCAGCGCGTAAGCGTATGGCTAAGGTTGGTATCGATGCAACTCTCGAGCTCAAGATGCTTGAGGATACTGGCAACTCCCAGAAAGCATTGGATGCCTTTAAAGCTAGATTACAAAAGGAGCTTCCTGCTCGTCGTTTCTTTGCCGGTGCGGTCCGTTTTATTGGCGGTACGACAGAGGCAGTCCCCTTGGCTAAGTATTTTCGAGTAGTTGATAATGGTGCGGTCGGCACTGCTATGACCGGATGGTTTAAAAAGGCAGTGCTCGGGACAGAGCGCGAAGGGCTTGAATGGCTTTATAAGACCGGGCGAAAGCAGCTTGCGGCTGCGGCTTTGCGAACCTCGGTGCAGATAGGCGAGGAATCCTATCAGGAAATGTTTCAGCAAATATGGGGCAATGCATGGGCGCGTGGCGGTATTGCCCAGCTTGATCTTGAAAGCATTGTGGGTGGCCTGGGGTATAAAGCTTGGGATCCTACTCGTCATTTGGGCGAGGGCATGGCGGAAGGTGCGGTTCTCGGTGGTTTGATGGGTGGCGTGATGCAGGGCATTGCGGAGCAAGGTAATTCTAGGGCCAGGAAGCACACGCGTCGGGCAGTTGCGGATGCGCGGATTGAGTATTCTTCCAAGGTTCGAATGAACCTGTTGGATACTGCGGATTCTCTGGATGCGATGATCTCTGCCGCGGATAAGGACGGTAGCTCTCCAGAAGGGTTTACTATTTCAGCTATGGGTGGCGTGGATCACCTTCGTCGAGAGGCTGAGAAGATGCGCGAGCTTGCTGGTGAGGATCTATCGAGTATGCAAGAGCGTTCCTTTGAGAAGGAAACCGTTCGGCGCTCTGAGTGGGCGACGGATGTGCTTTTAGCGCAGTTAAAACCGAGCACAGGTGCTCTATTTTTCAAAAAAGAGACAATGAACCTGCTTGGTGTTGTGCAGGACGTGATTGGAGGCTATGAGCAAGTCGAAAAACAGATTCAGGATCTTTACGAGACAGGGTCTGGTGGTATTATTATTGGTGGGAAGTATGTTCCACCGAACAAAGCGCAAGCTGAGGCAAAGCTTCGTCGGGATGCGGCTCTTGGGTTGTTGATATCAAATCAAAACGGCAGACCGACTGAGCAGCAGCTTAAGGCTATGCAGGAAATGCAGAAGGCTTTGGGCATTGATTTCTTCATTAATCACAGTGAGTTGCCGACTGCGCGTATTGTGACCGATGCGGCTCGCGAGTTCATGATGGAGCAGAGTCCTGCTGCTAAAGATTTTTTCAAGCAAACAGAACAGGAACAGGTCGCAGAGATTAATTCCCGAATTGAGCAGGCAAAGCAGCTGGCGGAAGAAGAGGCGACTCGCTTGGCGCAGGAAGAAGCTGATGGCGGTGCGATTGAGCCAGAGGAGCAGGCTGGTCTAGGAGCGGAATCAGAGACTGAGGTAGTTGGCGGCGTAGTTCGTTTTCGTCGGCAAGACGGTCGGGGCGAGGCTACGGTCAAGATTCCGGGGGGCGCGGTGCTTGAGTCCGGGGATCCCGTTACGCAGGAAAATGTCTCTGAGTGGCTCGTCGAAAATGGCGAGACTGTTGAAACTATTTTGAATTACCGGGAATCGACTCGGGATAAACAGCCAAAGCCAGCGGCGCAGCAAAATCCGGCTACTGAGACTCCACAAAATCTCGAGAAGATCAATAAAGGCGATCTGGCTACGAAGTTGCATAATTCGCAGATTGCTCGAGGGAATGATCGTGCGGACATTAAAGAATCGCGAAAGAAAGCGAACACCGTTGCTGATCTTATTAATGAAGAAATTGCGACCTATCGGTCTGCTCTTGGCGACAACATGGTGATTCTGCAAAACGAATCGACGGGGGCCTCGAATGGTGGGTTTTCAATAGATGAAGCTGGCAGGATAATCGTGTCGGTAAGTAATTTGGTCGATGCTGGGAATATAGATGCAATTTTAGAAACGCCTGGGCGTGTTAAGAAGCTCATGCAAGAGGAGCTTATTCACTCGGAGATGGTAGAAGCCGACAACAAGGGGGGTGGTTATGTTAGTGATGCCTGGACGCATCTACCAAAGGACAGTCAGGAGGCACTTGTTCGCGTTTATCCGGCTGCTGCGAGTAATTACGCCAAGGGCCATGAGTTTGTCCGGGCAGTGATCCAAGGCCGTCTGGCTCTGCAGGATGGTTATTTAGCACTGGATGGTAAGATTATTTCCGAACAGACTTTGTCTACAACGCAGCGTGCGCAGATGGGCCGATCCCTTGAAGTGCTTGTTGCTCATGTTCGGGACATGAAGTCTGAGCTAAGTGGTCGAGGCATGGATCCGGGGAAAGTTAATGGGTTAAATAAGTTGATTGATCTGGTTCGTGAGCGCATGGTTACGCTACATGGAAGCCTCAACGCCAGTAAACGTTCTGCAGTTGGCAGTGATGCGGAACGGGATTCGGATAGAGATGAAGGTAAAGCTCCCGAATCCAATAAGGTGGGACGAAGCGCAGCGGCTCCTGTGGGTAATAAAACCACAACTCGGAGCGTTGAATTAGATGAAAGCGAGGGGCAGCGCGTCGAGGATATTGATGGCGAAGCTTACTATGGCCGCAGTCGTCAGGTGCGGCTTCCTACTTCTGATCGTCGGGTTAAAACTCGCTATGCTTTGGTTCCTCGGTCGGAGTTTATCGAAAACCCAAACAACACGAAGGCGACTGCTGAGAGTCCAGAAACGGTTGAATGGGTGGAGAAAAAGAGTCGCACTTGGTTCGACGAGGAAGCTTTCAGTGTTTCGGGAACCGGGCAAGAAGGTGCTCCGATTGCGATTAAGTCGGACGATGGCGCTAAGATGCGGCTGGTTAGTGGGCATCGCCGGACGTTCTTAACTGATAACGATACTGTAAATCCGAAGTATCAAAAGGCATTGCAGAGTCGATTGGGTCAGTTCGGATTGACTCAGGAGGATTACAATAAGGTTGCGGATCAGGATCCTCGGTTGATTGAGATCGTGCAAGATTCGGTCGATGAGGACTTTGAGCATCAGATGATTACTGAGTTCAATGACATCAATCAGATGGGGCAGGATCGGACGAAGAAGGCGATGGCCTTTGGCCGGAATCAGCCTCCCGAGTTTTTCGAGAAGTTCTCTGCGTTTTTTGACAGCCAAGCGGACAAGACCTTTAGCGCGGCGTTGAATGCTCCTTCTGCTCAAGAACTGGTCGGTTGGCTCATGGGTAGCAATACCAAGATATCAGACACCGACAGAAAGAAGATTCTCGATGAGACCAATGGCGAGTTTACGAAGGATGGGGTCGAGTTCCTAAAAGACATTTTTGCGGCTCACTTGGTAAATGATTCGGTTCTCGCCGCGGCTCCTGGGGATTTTGTTTCGAAGGTGCGCGAAAGCTCCGGACAGATGCTTCGGGCAATTCATCGCGGGGAAAGCTTAGACGATTTTCGGGCTGCGCTTAAGGGCGAGATGGATCGTGAGATTTTCAACGCAAAGCGCACAAAACGGAATCAGGTAACTGCTGAGGATTATGTGAACCAGCAGACGACTGACGGTAAGACGCAGGATCCTCGGCTCGGGGCGTTCCAGATTTGGTTTGCAAGTATTAATAGCCGGGAGGTTAGGGGCGCGTTTTTTGAGACTATTGCACGTCACCTTCCATACCAGAAAGAGGATATCGGGATGATGGGCATGGATATGGAAAATATCGGCCTGTTTGAAGGGATTTTCCGTCAGGCCGTAGAGGACGGTGTGGTCGCCTCAGAGGAAGAAGTTGCGAGAGCAAATGATCGATTGCAGCAGCGTGAGTCCGAAAAGCAAACTGCAGGCGAGGATCCCGGCGACGACAACTGGTTTTTGTCTCCAGAGGATGCTGGTAAGACTGCTGGGGTAACCCCAACGAAAGCGCTTAAGCTGGACGAGAAAAGCGGCAGGCTGCTGGTTACTTCTAATTTCTCACTAATTCGGGCTAACTTGAATCTCGGAGAGAAGAACCCTGGCAAGCGCGTGACGGTTAATGCCTCTCCTTCCGACAGTGGAGCGATTAAGGAGGCGGCGAAGATGATGCCTCCATTCCAGGGGCATAAGCGTGAAATGGCGCAAATCGTGGATCAGATTATTCGCGACAAGTTTAGCGAAGAGGATCTTGGTAAAATCACGGTCATAAACGATTACTTCGGTGGCGGTGGGGCTTGGGGTTCCTATTTGGGGCTTCAATATGCTCCGAACTTGAAAAAAGTTCGAGTGCATGAGTTTGATCCGGTTCGCGCAAAAAAGATTGAATTCCTGCACAAGCGTGGCGACGAGATGCGCGATGTGCTGGACGACTTTATTGATCGGGTGATTGAACCTGACTTATATAAAGCATTGGATCGGGAATCGATTCAGCAGGCGAAGCAGGATCGTGCTCCCGAGCTTGGGATCGCTGGATTGGCTCCGGAGAAGAAGTCGGCTTACAATCAATTCACCTACCGGGAATTTGTGGATATTTTGGCTCGCGAGTTGGGTGTGCCGAATCTGACCAAAGAGGAACTGGATAATTCAGCTTTAAGTGAGGACGATGCTATTATACTGAAGGCCTTGTCTGACCATATTGATAATATGTGGAACTTTGGTGGTAATGACGGAGGCGATGTCGATACGGATACGAAGTTGATGAAGTTGCGCGGAGAGTTGGTCTTGGCAGCAAAGAACACAAAGGCCGGAATTGATAAGCTGGTCGCTCGCGGCGTTGAATTCGAGTATCTTGGCGGGGAAAGTAGCTACGACAAAGAGCTGGAAGTGGGCGATCACGTCATGAGCGTGGTAGATCCTCCGTATTATCGGACTATGGGCTACGATGGTTCTATAGTTGGCTTCCCTATTTACGAGCAGACCGGTGCGATGCTCCAGCGTCTACGAGAGGCTGATAATAGCATTATTTACACGGATGAAGCCTGGTGGCTTGATGATATTGAAAAGCTCGGATCGGCTGAAAATAAAATGGAGTCGGGCAAGCGGCGCAATGAGTTGAATCCTCTTGAGCAAACGGCTGACCGGGCCGAGCAAAGCGGGTTTGTCGACGACTATAATGTGCTGAATCAGTCGCTCAATGCAGTGGGGAATGCTTATCGGGCGACTGTAGCAAAGCGGCATGAAGTGCTGGGGGTGCATAATTCACAGAATCCTAGTTCGAATACCGGAGAGCCTTTAATGTCTCAGGTTGCGAAAAGATTCGACAACAACAGCGATCAGTGGCAGTTCTGGGAGCGTAATGTCAAAAGCTTTCCAATCAGACCCAGGCCGTCGGCAGAGGGTTCAACTATTGAGGGGACTTTCCCCGGAGGTGATCTCGGAGGCTCCGAGGGAGGTTCGGATGCAAATCGGGTTCAAAGCGAGCAAGGACTGGAGTCCGGAGACCCACAAGTGGCTGGATGGCCAGAACGTCGACCGAGCCTCTCGGGAGCTAATTACTCTGCCGGTCGCTCGCGGCTAAATAGCAGTGAGGCTGAAGCTCAGGAAACTCTACGGGGTTTCTTGGATTCGTCTGTAAAGCCATCGGATGCCGAGCCAAAGGTTTTTGGCAAGATTGCTAAGACCGAGGACGGCAAGGGGACTCGGTTTGTTGATACTCGGGGAGTCGAATGGACATTGGATCCGGTTATTCGGAACGTCCTGCGGGTATTCAATAGCAAATCGCTTCAACAGGAGGTGGATCTGCATCAAGAGCCTGGGGATGCTCGGTCGGAAGCCGTATCTCGCGCTCATGGCGTTGAGCTTCGTGCAGGGCACGCTTTGGACGCAGTTGCCGATATCTACGCCTCGATAACTAAGGGTGGCTTTAATCCGTCTCTGAGTGGGCCTATGGGTCATCCGTATTCAGCATTGGAAGAGCACCTCTCTGGTGGGACACCGGGGCGTGCGGAGTCGGGGTTGAGCAACTTGGCTGCTATCTACGATGGAATGGGTCTTTACCTGCAAGATATCGTTAATTTGGGAGAGGTTGCAATTAGTAACGGCTCTGGCATTGATCGAGAACTGGTCGAGGCGATCCGGCGCGAAATGCTAGATACTCAGGTTGGAAGTCTTGAGGGCGTGAATGTTCCACGTAGAACTCTCGAAAGCCAAGCGGCCGGGGATCCGGTGAAGCCTGGGCCGTTTCTGGAACGCTACCAGGAGGAGGCTCGGTTGGCGACGTTCTATGATGATTTAGTTTTGGAATACATGGATGCGCATAAGACCGCGAACCGGCCTCTTACAGTAATGGGTGAGGGGGGTCGCAAGGCGGCTCTTTCGCTAGGGAGAGGGATTATCACAGGAAACTTTTCTGGCCTTCGGAATACGGTGGAGAAAATGCGGGGCCATTTGGCAGCATTGGACGAGGCTCGGTTAAGCGGTGAGCCTAGCGCATGGGAAGGTCTATTCTATCGTCCAAGTGCTCGAGCGTGGGAGGCATCGACTGATAAGCTTGATCCTATGCATCTTGAAGCTAAGGACTACGTCAGAGCTTACATGCGTAGGGAGTGGGACGTTTTAGAGACGATGAACCGGGCGGCGGGAATCACGCAGCGCGGGTTGCCTGAGAGTGTCATGAGTCGCGTTGTGACTGAGTCGCAGCGTGAAGGTCTTTCAGGTATCACGAATCACTTACTTGAGCACACTGGAGACTTGGCGCACCGGGCTTCTCGGGAGGAGGCTCTGGGTAATGTAGACGAAAAGCTACGAATTGTTGAGAGTTCGGTGAAGGACAAGTTCATGTCTTTGGAGGATGAGCACAAGGGGTTCATTACTGCAGGTGCAATAGCGGTTCTCAATCGGCGCGGGAAGAACGTCGACAATGAAGGGCGCACGCTCCAAAGCGGCGAGGCTGGCGTTGAGCCAGAGAAGCTATTCAGTCAAATTGCGGAGGCGGCTGCGAATAATCAGAACTTCCTCAATTGGTCGCAAAACTCGGTGGAGAAGGATGAGAATGGGATTCCGTACATATTTTATCACGGAACAAAGCAGGATATCAGGGAGTTTTCCGGGAAAGAAGGGGTAAATAAATTCTTCCCAAAAGGCACTGAGTTGCACTTTTTTAGTCGGGATCCGAAGTTTTCCTCAGATTGGTCGCGGAAGAAAAGAACTCCGGATCGGATAAATGATGATCCGGAGGTTCAGCGAGTCTTTGCCAAGATGAACCGGATCAAAGAGAATTATTGGTCTGAATTCGATAGAGATTTAGCAAAGAGGGATTTGGAGTATGGCGCTCAATATTCTGAAAATGACCCGACGAAAGGGTACTTTCAGCAACGAATGTCTGTTGGTGCAAATGTCGCTCCGGTATTCTTGAATGTTACTAACCCGGTTGATCCTATTCGGGATTGGAAGGAATGGCTTGATTTCCACAAGAAAAGGAAAGAAGGCACTGGAGGCACTTGGACCAAAACAGATGAGTGGTCGATGCGGAATGGTGCTTGGGTCTATTGGGAAAATAAGGATGTTATTGCCGAGGCAAAGCGTCGGGGGAACGATGCTATTTATTTGTCCGAGGATGCTTCTGCATTCATGCCGACTAAAGCCGATTTGTTGAACGGCAAGGCGCACGACTTGGACGATTTCCATCGGCACACGGTGGCGGTCTTTCATGGCGATCAGGTGAAGTCTATTTTTAATTCCGGGAAGTGGGGACACTTTACTCGGGATATTCTCAACAGCCAGTCGGCTTCACACCAGCAGTTTTATAGCCCATTGGAGTCGGTGATTGACGAAAAGATACAGGGCCGGTTCATGCACAAGAACCAGATTGCGGCGATGGTGAAGAAGGGCGCGGCTCCTGCGGAGGAGGTCAAGTGGTCGGGGATCATTCCTTGGATGGAGGAAAATGCCGATGATAAGGGCCGGATTCGCAAGGAGGATATAATGCGCTATCTCCAGACCGAGGGTGCCATGCGGTTTGATGAGGTAGTGCTGTCGGATCGTTCCGGGTTCTCAAAAGCGGAGGATATCGAGATCGAGGACTCTACGGATATGATTTTGGAGGGTTGGGCCGAAGATGAGGTGTTTACTGATGAGCAGTTAAAGCAGCCGGAGTACCGCGAGAAAGCTCGAAATGAGGCGATTGATTACCTGAAGGGCGAGGGGGAGTTGGCGCAGGCTCCAAGGCACAATGCATATCAGATCCCTGGCGGTGAGAACTACCGGGAGGTCGTGCTGACTATGCCTGTCGAAGAAAGTTACTCTTCACGACTTGAGGCACTTGCTCAAACTGTATTTAGTAAGAGTTACGGGAACTTGAGTGCGGCCGAGCGTGGTGTTCTGAAAAAAGCGAATAGAAACGAGTCTGACGCAGGCTACACATCCAGTCACTTCAACGGCATTCCAAACTACGTCGCTCATATGCGGCTCAATGACCGCAAGATATCCAGTGAGACTGACTTTGTTCCGGTAAACCGTAAATCTGGAATGAAGGGGCCAGCATTTGCGTCTCGCGTGGAGGCTGAGGAGTATATCGGCAAGCTACCGAAAAGCCTGTCCGGTAGGGTCGAGATTGTAGAGGTTGCTTTGGGGCAGTCGGTTGCTTCTCGAGGGACGCTGATAGAGGAAATTCAGTCTGATCGGCATGCGGATGCATCGAAACAGGGGTATCGGAAGGTCGATCCAGTTCCAACAACGGCAAAGCACATTAAAGGCGATGGATATGTTGTTTACGATCAGGATGGGAAGCGTCTGATTTCATACGGGCTTCCAGCTTCTACTTCAGAAGCGGAGGTGGTTCAAAAGGCGAAAGACAAGGGAAACTTTCCGCATAGGGAGGGCATAGCTGACGCACCATTCCGCAAAGACTGGCCTCTCGCGATGTTCAAGCGAGCACTGCGCGATGCTGTTGAGGCCGGTCATGATTGGGTGGGTTGGACAGGCGCAAACGTGCAGGCAAATCGCTACAGCCAGGAAATGCAGGATAAGGTGATACGTATCAACTGGGATCCTGTCAGTGAAGAATCCGGGAAGAATAATCTTCGGGTTACGACTTATACCAATGGCGACATTAATGTGGGTTACGATAAAAACGGCAAGATTGACGATCAAGGTCGCAGTGAATTAAAGGATAAACACCTAAAAGACCTGTTCTCTCCGAAAGTTGCCAAGCGGATCCTCGAGCAAAAGTCTGGAATGATTGAGGGCGAGAATCTTTCTGTCGGCGACTCGCACTTCCGCATGCTCTACGATTCTGATGGAACCAAGGGAGGGCTGGTCAAGCAGGTCAATAAATATGTAAAACAGTGGGATTCTGCGGTTGAAGATTCCTCCATATGGGCCGAGCCCTACAAGGTGCCTGCCGAGTCGGTTCAGGATCTGGTCGATATAAACGAAGCGGGCGAGGTAGAATATCCGATGTGGCGCGTGAACATCACCGAGGCGATGCGCAAGAGTGTGCAGGAGAAGGGCCAGCCGCTATTTAGTCAGGCCGCAGTGAGCGGTCCTGTAAAAGAGTATCTCGATTATGCGGCAGAGCGACCATTGTTGCATGGTGCCGGGCGAGCTAAAGACTATCTGGGGACAGATAAGGCCGGGCCTGCTGCGCTTCGTGCTTTTTCTTCAATGGGCTTTACTGAGATGAATGCCGACAGTCCATCGGCTCCGGTGAACAAGGCTCTTTCAGATTATTTAACCCGGATGCCGGTCGCCGAGCAAGACCGGTTATTTAGGGTTCTTGGGTTTAAAACCGAAGATGATGCTTTAGGCTATATTGCCGGGCTTGGGCTTCGCGGGGTGCGGCAGCGGAATCCGTTTGCGAATTGGACGGCAGACAATCCTTTTGTTCCATCAGCTACGCCGATGAACAATATCGGACTCGATGTGGCATCTCAATTCGGGGATTATCAGGTGATCCTCGATGTGGAAAATGCTAAGGCACTTGGTGGCCGGGATATTTCTTTCATCTACGGCGCTTCTGAGGCCAACAGTGGTTTAGATGTCGTCTCGCAGTCTGGTGCTCAGGCGAAGGTCATCGGGTGGGAACAGCGCGGGATGAGGTTTGTAGTGAAGCTGCAGGCCGGTCAAGCGAGTGCGGTGAAGGGTCTGTTCTCAGGTGAGGCCAACGATCAGTCGGCGATGAGCTTCGAGGATGCTTTTAACTCGAAAAACGTAAATCCCGATCTGTTTCGCGAGAACGTTAAGTTGGCCTATTACATGGCACATAAGTTCAAGAAGTCGCTGCCTTCATGGAGCCAGGATGAAGTGGAGCAAGAGTCGTTAATTGCGCTCTGGAATGCTTCTCAGAAATTCAAACCCGGTGGCAAGTTTACTTTTGGGCAGTATGCGTCTCGGGCTATCCGCTTTCGATTTATTGACCACTTTAGGAAAGAGAAGCTTTTCGCATCTCGGTATGATGTGGTTTCGTTGGATGCTTCGGTAGGGGAAGATGAAAACATTTTACTAGGCGACACCTTAGAGGATGCGAACGCGCATATGGCGTCGATAGAGGCCGAGGCTCAAGAAACTCGCTCGGTGATCTGGGATGTGTTGCGTGAACTCGAAGAAAAAACTCAAGGGGTCATAGTGAACTTTACCAATGGTAGCAGCTTCGTGGAGATCGGCAAAGAATACGGCCAAAGCAAGCAGGCTATGGCGGTGCGCTATAACGATGGAATTCAAAAGATGCGGACGAAGTTGCGTACTCGCGGGTTCGTCGATTACGATGGCCGGACGCTCTTGCGCGAGTCAGAGGGTGGGGAAAAGGATGGTTCTTTGATTACACTTGAGCGCATGAACATGGCTCTCGCGGACTTAGGCGGCGAATACAAGGCTCCTGATCACGGTGCATTGTTTGACCTGCAGGAGCTATCCGGGCCGAATCGGAAGGCGAAGAAGGGCCGCAAGGCAATGCCGAGCGGCAAGGAAGTGCTTGCAAATAAGGATTTAAAGAAGAACGCAGTCCAGATGGAACAGGGGATGCTCTTTTCTATGACTGCGTATCATGGATCTCCGCACTCGTTTGATCAGTTTATCAGTAAGAACATTAACTCTGGCTTCGGAATGCAGGGTCACGGATGGGGTCTGTATTTTGCTGTAAATGAGGCGGTGGCCAAGACCTATAAAAATATGCTCGGCGGGGGCCGCAAGTTGGATAACTTGGGGATTCCTGTTGATAGCGACGATGGGACTGGTCACGTTTACAAGGTTGAGCTCAAAGTGGAGGAGGACGAGCTTCTTGAGTGGGACACTGCTTTAAGTGAGCAGCCAAAGAAGGTTCGTTTGGCCTTGGAGTTGTTGATTGAGGCAGCTGGTGAACGGGTTAAGGGTCGCATCCCAGATGGGCAAACACTTGAGGCAGCTTCCGGGGCGTGGCTTTATCACTATCTGGGATATACCCAGGATCAGTTCATGGTGGATCCCAAGATGGCGACCAAGCGGTTGCAAGCGGCTGGGATCAAGGGGGTGAAGGTCGATGATGGAAGTGAGAGCGGTTCTCGGAACCTGGTAGTGTTCAGCGATAAGGATATCAAGATCATTGATCGAGACGGCGAAGTGCTGAATTCGGGGCAAGCCCTAGACGATTCGGAGGTATTTGTCGGCAACTCGATTGCAGAACGACTGCTTTCCGGTCAGGCCGAGGACGATACTCAAAAGAGCATCAACGAGATGATGGCGCAGCTTGGCGATACCCAGTCTCTACACGAAACTTTTGAGAAGGGGTTAGCGGAGGAAGAGGGCAAGCGCACTGTGGGTAGGCCTGAATTGGCGGTTCCGGTTGAGAATGAAGAGGGTAGGCGTTTCGTGGGTGCAGTAGATGAGCAGATGAAGTCGGGCGCAGTGCGTCAGGAGCAGCAGATGCTTAATCGGCAGGCGCGAGAACGCTACGAGAAGAACCCTTTGGCAGAGCGTGAGCGCTTACTTGAGGCAGCGTCTAATCCGACATTAAACGGGAACCTGTCGGCACTGGATACGAAAATTGCGATGCTGATCGTTAACGATGTGGTTTCGGAGGCAGTTAGAACCCGGGATGCGAAGAAGATGGCAGATGCCGAGAAAATTACTAGAGCCTACCGGATGACCGGTTCAGAGGCTGGTCGCGCACTAGCGGCTCGCTTTGATCCGCATAAGAGTCGGTTGGAGCGCAACAAGGAGTTCTTGGCTCAAGAAATTTTCCGGCCTTTTAAGGAGGACGTAAAACGCGCAGAAGCTGTGAAGCTTACCGGGAACGCTAAATCTGTGCTGATCCGTAATTTGGAAAGGCAGCTTAAAGAGGCGCAAACTAGGGCTGAAGCGCCTAATGCCGATGCTGTGACCCAACGTGAGCTTGTGCGCCTGCGTAAGGAGTTACAGCGAACGCAAGGCCTAGAAAGCAAGGATGACGTTTTAACGGAGTCGGCAAATCGCAGGCTCAAGAAGATCGAGGAAGCACTCGCAAAGATGGGTGTCAGCCTTGAGGATATCTTTAGCGACCGTGTCGAGGTTCGTATCTCTGCTGAGGCGGTTATCGGTGAGTTTGAGTCGAATCTAGATTTCAAGCGCAAGCGAGCGGTTCGAATGTCGCTGGATGGTCGGAGCATTGACGAGATTATTGCTGATACCGGTTTGTCGGAGGCTGATATTTCTGCTTTAGATGATCACTTTATCAAGGCGTATCGTAAAGCGCACATGAATAAGTATGTAGGAGCCATCGACCACCAGGCTCGGCATTCGACTTCTATGGAGGATGTGCATCTTGATAGCCTGCTCAAGTCTGGGGTGGCCATGAATCGAGACGATGTTTACAAGATGGCAGAGTCGGCGATGATGAATGACATTGCTCGTCTTGGTTTTGGTCAGCGTGCTCGGAAGCGTGCAGATCGCAAAGCTACTTCGAAGTCGGGTCGTTTGGGAGGCAAGAGCGCAAAACGTGGGGCCAAGGATAAGCAGAAGCGCAAGGCGCAGTCGCTTGTTCGTCCTTGGGATGATTATGAGTGGAGTGATGCTCTGCCCGGTGATCGGCATCACGGTCGACCAGCGCAGCGCAACTTAGGCGAACGCACTTCGCCTAGAAGCCTAAAGAAATGGTTGAACCTCGAGGATCCGAAGGACGCGGTGGCGGTCTATAAGGTTATCAGTTCTGTTGATGGGACGGTGCAGGATATGATTCGGGAATTTTGGATCAATTCAATCCTGTCTGGGCCGCAGACGCAGATTGCGAATATCTTGGGTAATACGATTTCAACGGCCTATGACATGACGGTTCGTCGTTCGCTTGAGGGGATCCTTAATGATGGCCTTCGTGCGATTGGCGTTAAGGTCGAGGACGGAGCTTATTCAGGCGAGTTCAGGATCATGATGAAGGCGATGATTCCTTCGTTTGTAAAATCGTGGGGCGATGCGAAGAACGCTTGGGACAATGAGACCAGCTTTTTCCGGCCTTCATTTTTAAATGAGCAGATCGAAATGGATAATATGGGGCGGCTTGAGTATGTGAAGCGAGCGATTCCCGGAGGGTTTGGTGTGTTTATGCGCTCAATCGGGGGGCGGCCTCTGCTGTTCATGGATGAATTTTTCAAGCATTTCATTGCTCGGGTGAATGTGGGAGCTTTTGCATATCGTGCTGGCCGTCAGATCGGACTGACCGGGAACTCTCTTGAGAAGTATATTTCGAAGGAAGTAGGGATATACGGGTCTTTAGCTTGGGAGCGGGCAGTCGGGAAAGCAGAAGAATTGACTTTTACCAACGATCCAGATGGCGAGGGCTTCGGTCTGACGACTGCGGCGATGGAAATGACTCAGAAACTGCGAGCCAACTTCTGGGGTGGTTTTGTCATCCCTTTTGCTCGGACGCTGGTGAATCTTTTTGCGATGGGGGTTCGTATGAGTCCGGTGGGCACTCTGAACATTGGTGCTCGTTCATTAGGGGCCGGGATCCATAAGCTTCGCGGCAAGGGCGATTTTACATCAAAATACAATCGGGCAGAGATGATGCGCGATGTTGGTGAGCAAATATTTGCTTGGGGTGCAGTTATGGCTCTCCTTCCTTCGATTGAAGGCGACGACGATGATGGCGATAAGTGGCTCTTGATTACCGGCAGTCGTCCGATGAATACAACCAGCTACGGGATGTCGAAGTTCTACAACCGCACCGGTCTGCCAGCTTACAGCATCCGGTTTGGAGACCGCATCATTCAGTATGGTCGGTATGAGCCTGCTTCTACTGCGCTTGGCCTATTAGCTGACTTTGGTCGCATCTGGAAGCAGCGTGGGAAAATGTCGGGCAATGAAGTCTTTGGGCAAATGCAGGCATCGGTTTTGTCTAATTTGACTGACAAGACGTTTGCGAAGGGTCTTTCTGATTTGACGGAGTTGGTAAACAATCCAGAGCACAAAACGGCGAATTATCTCTCTGACTTTGCTTCGTCATGGATCCCGAATTTACTGCGTCAGCCGATTCGGGTCATGGATCCGATGGTGCGCGAGGGTTCAATGGAGAGTTCTGGTAGTGACTTCGTTGCTCGTTTTGCGGAGCGGACTATTGAGCGAGGCTTGCCTATTCCCGGAACTAGAGCCGTTGAGCTTGATATCTGGGGACGCGAAGTAAAGAAGGAGGGCAATATGGCAACCCGTATGATGATTCCGCAGCGTGCTGGGACGGTTGCTCGCTTGACTCGGCCGGATAAGGTCATGCTGGCTTGGAACCGCCAGAATCCTGGGGACACTTTTTCAAAGCAACCTGTGTCTCGTCGTATTGAAATTGATGGCGAGCGCTATTACATGAACGACGAGGAGTATGTGGAGTTCCAGAAGGATGCCGGAAAGCGGATTATGTCACTGCTAGATCGAATTCCTTTAAACATGGCAACACCGACAAGAAAGGATATTGATCGCATAGGGAATGCGGTGGATGCTGGCCGTCATTCAGCGCGTGAAGCTTTTCGCCGAAAGAAAAAGACAAGTTTGTAATTGAAATTCATACCGGAGTGAAATAAAGAGAAATGATGAGCGAAGAATCCCCAGCAGTAGCAACCTCGAAATCTAGCGCAAATTCTGATGAGAGTCGGGCGGTGCATGCACCAACACCATTGGTTTGTTTAACGGAGGCAATCGGGGAGGAATTTGCTCAGAAAGCCTTGGATGCTATCGAGCTGTGTGCTCGGCGCGTGGCGCACTTAAAGCATCCCGACAGGGTCATTACTCCGGTGCTTGCTTTTCCTCGTCCTTATGGCGAGTTCGGGGCTGTTCTAATAAAAGAGCCATACACCACAGAGGAAGCACGACAAAATGGAAAGACCACAGAGCGATAATCTGATTGATAAGCATGAGTCGGTTCCGACTAGTGAAGAAGCTGGCCTAGAGAACCAGCCTCGCGTTGCTTTTGCATCAAACCTAACCCTGACTCGCGACCAAGAGGACGCTCTGATTGAGCATGCTGTGAGTCGCATGGAAGAACTTGAGCAGGATCTCGGGCGCGATGTATGCGGAAGTGCCGATTGGTATAAGAATGGTTCCGGGACCGACGAAAACAATGGCCTAAAGACATTTATGGGGAAGCGGGAGGCTTACGAGCGGATCTATCATAATGATGTGGATTGGCGGCAGCACCTGATTGGGCAGATTTTTGAGAAGTCGAACTTCGTTGCTCCTATTGCTCGTCGTATCGCTCGTCAGATGTCGGCTCGGGCGAATAACTACTTTTTTGGTTCGAGTCCCTGGTTCGCAGCGGCTCCTGTTGGGTATGGGATACGCAATCGGGAACTCGCGGAAAAGGTAGATCGGTATTTAAACTACAAGTTGCGCCAGAGCAAGAGCGTGCACGACAAACGCACAGCCGTGGAGCTTGCTTTTGTTCGGGGTGAAACAGTCATCAAAACGACTCATGTTCGCCGGGATGATATCTATGAGACGGTTGCCAGCGTTTTGGTGGATGTGGAGATGAATCCTATTATGGACAGTTCCGGGGGCTATATCTATGAGCATGATCGGTGGATGCCCGAAATGCTTGTTGATGAGAACAACCCAGAGGCAGAGCCTGAACCGACTGGATTTGAGGTGCTTGAACGCGATTCAGCGACTCGCAGGCCATCTCCGGAAGAAGCGATGTTTATCCAAATGAAGGTGACCGACCGGGTTATTCAGTTTGAGGGAAGTGAGAGCAAGCCGGTTTATTATAAGGATTTCCTCTGCCCATTAGATGCGGCATCGATTGATAAAGCGGACTGTGTTGTTCACCTTTACGATATGTCCTGGATGCAGCTTGCCGATACCTATCGTCGGGCCGGTGCGCTGGACAGTAACGAGGATCCCAATCAGACGGTGAAGGCGGTCGAAATGCTACGGGAGTTGCTTTCGAACGATGGGCGTAAAAAGTCCTTGGATGCGCAGCGTGAGGGTGATGGCGACATGGATCGTGATTCGACCCGAGCGATGATGGATGATCCGAGTCTGAATTGTGCAGAGTTCTTTCTTACCTACGATGCGAATCAGGACGGTATTATGGAGAACATCATGCTGGTGCTCGATACGGCGACGAAGTTGCCGATCTTCTACGAGTATCAGGCGAATGTGACAGAGGATGGCCTGCGACCTTATACGGTGATTCGGCCTACTGAGGTAGATGGTCGCTGGTATGGAATTGGCGCGATGGAGATGTTCGAAGAACTCCAGGGCATCATCGATCTTTTGGTCAATCGCTGGAACCTTTCCCACAGTGAGTCCGGGCGGGTTACTTTTTGGAATCCCGACGCGACCTACGAGGGCGAGCGCACTCCGGGGTTAAAGCTGAACGAGGGGCGGACGTATACGCTTAAGCCTGGGTTCACTGCAGAGCAGGCACTTCAGGTTGTTCCTATGCACAATATCGAGCACCGACATATTCGGGAAATGTTCGAGTTTTTTATTCAGATGGCGATGAACGAGTCGGGCATCTCTCACGCGAATGACGCAAATATGGCCGGGCTCGACCAAGCGAAGCTGGCGACCGGGATCCGGAACATTGAAAAGAGCGGACAGGAGATGTTTGCTATCTACCTGTCGGCTTTGGAGGAGGGGATTGAGGCTACGGTTGATAAAGAGACTAAGGCGATTCTCAGCAACATGAAGGAGAAGGAGACCTTTGATTTCTTCGACGGCGAGGATACCCTAGTTCTGGAAATGAGTCCTGATGAGGTTCGTGGTCTTGCGGTGAATATCACTATCCTGCTGACCCGGTTTAAGAACGAGGAGGATATGCAGAAGTCGTGGGCTGCAATCGAGGCGGTGAGTCGCTATTACCAGCAGCCGTTCATGGTGCAGGAGCAGACGACAACGTTTTATCGGAAAATTATCAAGTCGCTCGATCTCAAGGTGGATCCGGCAGGAACGATTGTCCCTGTTAATGTGCCCCCAGAAGCACAGCCCGGGGCCAAACCGAAGCAGCCGAGCGGGATGGATCCGCAGTCGAACTTCGGCAACAACGATCAACCGCCACAGCCTAGCCTATCATGAGCATGAATGCCTCAGAAACAATTGCTGCGATTACCTCGCTGCGTAAGAGTCCTGCCTTCAAAGATTACTTTATGGCTGAATTGACAACCAAGCGCGTGAATCTGGACAAGCAGATACTCGAGGTGGATAGCCTGTCGGATGCGGAGCGTAACAATCTCCGGCAGCAGCGCAAGGTGCTTGTGGAGCTTGAGCATAAGCTGGATCGTGACTTTGAACAGAACAAGGACGAGTCGGAGACGGACCTGGAGAGCTAGAGTGGTAAGCCTGCGCGGGGCGACTGCGCCTAAACAGCAAGGCGGCAGAGGCGGGAGATTCTGGGATTTTTCAGCCGTGGTCTTGGAATGCTATCGCAGCAGCCGGAGATGCTAGGCGAGCGTGACTGTCCAATCAAAAGTCATGCCCCTTGAGTCTGTGCTAGACGTGGTATAGGTTCCCCTAACATCCCTAAAATCACTTTCGCCCCAAGATGAAGCATTGATTACTAATTCTTCGGCTACGTTTTGATACTGATACGGGAAATTTATAGTGCCACGGAGAGTATAATACATTTCTAAGTCACCGGCCTCTATCTTGCCCCTAAAATACGGGCCTGCGATATATAAAAATGTGGAGGATTTAATCACGGTTCCAGTGCTTTCAAGAATCACCTCCCCCGTATCAAACCCATCAGCTTCAACATGGGTT
>Ga0136596_1000567_pt1 | contig 18506 bp, 28 predicted proteins | sample AntRauTorcE11897_FD_101387 | JGI IMG/M metagenome (GOLD analysis project Ga0136596, IMG submission 101387) | Saline lake microbial communities from Rauer Islands, Antarctica - Metagenome Torckler E11 #897 | ecosystem: Environmental > Aquatic > Non-marine Saline and Alkaline > Saline | place... | reverse complement strand
CAGGGACACGACAGGGACACGACAGGGACACGACAGGGACATCCAATACGGTCATACACAATCGTCCTGGTGGTCTACTGTCAGTATCGCGGGGAGGTCTGCAAGTCAGTAAACAAGCGGGCATGTAATTAAATTCATCTTTTTACATGCAATCGCTTGACGTACCGCAAGTGATGGAGTACCTTACACACATCGGCAGCGGTAACGCCGGTCCCGCCCAACTCTCTGGGGCGTCAGCAAAGTGTCAGAGAGGCCTGCAGTATCAGGCTTGTACCGTCAACAGGTAGCACCGTACGTTCCCATGGAGCGCCATAAAGCGGACCGCCAGTGCAAGAGTAGTACAGCAGGTATGCCGAGGGAATCGGTGGGAACGTAGATCACGCGGCCATGGGACGCGCTACAGGAACGCCACAGTACCAGACGCATAAAGCGGGAGACACTAGCGGCGGAGCGGAGCGTATACGGTTAGCAACGCGAAGCCGCACAGAATGACAGGGCAAGCGTATACGGTTAGCCAGCCCTGTCGTTCGCTTCCCACTGGGTATTTGCAAAAGTATCCAGTGACTAAGCGAACACGAGAGGAACACATTATGAACACGGAAACATACGGGAGCCTTGAACAGGCGTCCAAGCATTATCACGGTGAGCGGAACTTCTGCGGAGTAATCGCTGTAGCGCTAGCTGCCGGGTGCAAGTTCGGCAAGGCTAGAGCGGAACTGGCGCGGCTCGGTCGCAAGACTGGCGGCGGCTCTCACATCTTCCAGATTCATGACGCGATACACGCGCTGTCTGATAAGCGGGTTGAAACTGACCTGACGCTTAGCTTTGAAATGAACCGCACTACGCTAAAGACAATAGCGCGGCGGCTACCGCAAACAGGAACATTCCTGGTCTATACACATCGGCATGTAAGCGTTGTTCGGGATGGAAGGCTGGAAGATTGGGCGGCGGAGACGGGAAGCCGGAAGAAGGTACAACGGGTTCACAAGGTTGCCTAGTTGCGGCTTTACACTTGAGTTACCACACACATTTACATTAAAAGGTGAAGACATGAAAGCGAAAGGCTATGTAATTTATGAAGGTCCCAGCAAACTCGACGGGGCGGATATTGTGGTCATTGCTACGATGCAAAGCGGCAACGTGAAAACGGGTGACATGGTACAGACGTGGATTCTACGGCAGGACATTGCGCCGCACCATGCTACGAAAACAGGGGACGACTCCAGCGTTTGCGGGCAATGTCCGCACCGTCACTATCTTGGCGGCGCGTGTTACGTCACGACCTTTCAGGGTCCGTTATCAGTCTGGAAAACCTACAAGGCAGGCAAGTACAGCACTGACATTGCAGAGATGCTACAACGGCTGCAGGGACGTGGCGTGCGATTTGGAGCCTATGGCGACCCGGCAGCTGTACCGGTAGCAGTATGGGCGGACATGGCAGCGGCAGCGGATTATCACACGGGCTACACGCACCAGTGGCAACACGCGGAGTTCGACCCGGCGATTCTGGACTACGCCATGTTGAGCGTGGACACCGAAGAACAAGCAGCTATAGCACCCGGGCGGTATTTCCGGGTGAAGCGCGCCGAAGACCCGGTTCTACCGCGTGAAGTGGAATGCCTCGCGGACAGTGTCGGCAAGAGCTGCGCGGACTGCGGACTGTGCGACGGTGGCGACAAGGGCAAGTCAGTGTATATCAACGTCCACGGCGCACGCTCTAACAGCTACTCGCCGGACCTTATTGCGGCTGCATGAATGCCGTAACGCAACCACTAGCACAAAGGAGAATGACATGAAAACCAACGTCACCAACGATTTACCCGCAGCACTCCGCGCAGAGCAGCGGGGGCTGTGCAGCGTCCACGGCTGCAGCACGCCAGCGGCGGGAGTGTTCTACGGGCAGCACTACTGCCGCGAGTGCCTGACTGTGGAGGAGCGGCGTATCGAGCGGCGTATCGCGTTTCTCAACGGCACCAGCGCGGAGGCATAAGCCATGACGACCGAGACAATACCACTGGAAAGCGTGCGGGAAGTGCTGGAAGACATTCGGGCACTAGAGCGGGAGGCGAATCAGTCAGCGAACTGCACGGACCTGCAGGAGGATTTCCGGGGCGAGTGTCGAGCGGAGGCGTTCGCCTACTTCTACGCGGCCAAGTCGCTACAGCGACTCATCGAAGAGCAGGAGGCATAAGCCATGTGGAGATATAATGGGCCAGAGTTCTGGCGAGCAGTAGCACTCGACAGGGACGACAACGTGATTCTTGACAGGGAAGTGCTCGCGCGCGACCGAGGCGAAGCGCTGGATACTGCAGAGCGACTATGCAGGATAGACAAAGTCACACCGAAGAACATTCATGTATCGAAGGTGCCGGACTACTGCCGGTAGCCTGATACAGCACAGAGCGTCTAACACGCGCTCTCAGGAACGCTAGGGCAGGGACGCCCCGTCACACCACGGAATACCTAACGTCGCTCACAGGAGCACATAGGAAGCCTCACACGCATTCACATGCAGGAGTACACAGACATGCGACACCACACGACAGCAAACCATACGGCTAACCATACGGCTAACCATACGGCTAACCATACGGCTAACCATACGGCTAACCATACGCAGGACCTAGACGTCCTGGCGGGCGCACCCGACTACCACCCGGCCCTGTGGGAGCCTGAAGCGCTGCAGTCAGCACTCATCAGGAACCCAGTAGAGAGGGCAGCAGAGCGGGAATGGCTAAGCGCGGATGAATTCTACGCACGGCACGCAGGGGCCAGGACAGCAGCGGGCGAGGGACTGCAGAGCCACGGCAACCGCAAGCTACGCGGAGCTGCAGCAGCATCAGCAGCACGGAGGGCACGCGGATGTTAACGGACATCGACAGGATGCTAACGGACATCCAGCAGGAACTCGACATGGTCGCGGAGAGCTTCGAGCAGCTAGGCAGAGTGGCGGACCCTATGACGGGTAGAGTCCCAGCGATAGCAGCAGCCGGAGCCTACCGGACAGCGGCACGAATCATTCAGCAACGGCGGGACCCTATCGCAGAGCAACTAGGGGACGTGGAGTCCTCAGTCTTCTGCGAGGTATGCGGCGTTAACTGGGATGCGGAAAACCCATGCCCCCTTCCACTGAGCAAACAGGAGCAGCAGCGATGAGATACCACAGACAGGAAGCCCGACGAACACCTAACGCATCCGTCAGGACCTATCTGCCATGCAGGAACACTACCCGGCCCGACTTCAGGCTACCGCCACTACGGGCCAAGCACCTAGCAGCGACACCCGCACAGCGGCAGCTACTAGCAGAAGCCAGGCTGACAGCAGAAGGCTACCAGCATGACACCCGACTGGACGTCTGGACGAAGCCGGGAGCTATCGACTGCTGCGTTAAAGACGGTTATGTGATGTCTCTCACACCTGCGTCAGTCAGGCACCTATCTCATTGCAGTGACCGATAGTGGCTGTTGCCGCTAGGACAGGGGCTGTTGTAGGCTCCTGTCCTGTTCGACAGAAGCCGGACAGCATCTACCTGCTGATACCTAAGGGACCTAAGGGACCTAAGGGACCTAAGGGACCTAAGGGACCTAAGGGACCTGCAGCAGCAGCAGGCAGGGGTAGGGAATGGGTAGCTGGTGGTGGATAGCACTACGGAGACACTTTCTGCGTACCTGCGGAATTCCTTATGCGCACCTAAGGGATACCTACAGGGACCTACAGCAGCAGGGATACAGGGAGTAGGTGTTGGTGGTAGCTGCTGCTGGTAGATACTTATAGCGAGCATATAGCGTTCGTTATGTATACCTAAGGAGTCATTCGGTATACCTAATGAGATACCTATAGTATACCTATAGATATACCTATATTGCTTTCGCTCAAGGGTCCGGGTTTTTAAATCTGACCCGGCATCAAGCACTTACAATAGCACCCTTCCAGCACAGACCGAGCGAAAGGGGCCACAAAAATCTCAGCTATCAGGTTTGTAGCTGTCTAGGGTCCGGGTTTTTATTCGGACGGGGTTTTGTATATCAACAAGGATTCAACTATGCTAACGATTGTTTACCATCACGCGGACGTGATTTTGTCAGCGGACGTGACAATGCACGATAAACGTGGAGACGAACACTGGATACAGGTTGCCATCGGTCGGCATCTTGTGGACATCTACTTTAAAAATCCTGTGACACTGCTGCGCCGGGGTTAGCCCCGGCCAGTACACCCGAAAGGAGCACTACCATGTCAACGACGAAGAAGAAGCCCAGCGTCAGCTATACCCGCGCAACTAGGGCCATCGAGTACCTGATGAAGAGGAGCGGCAAGGCAAGAATGGAGGTCCAGCAATTGATGTTCCTATTCGCCGTCGCCGAGGCAGGGGACGACGGGGTAACGATGTCAGAGGTGGCCGACAAGCTGTCCTGTGACCTGTCGGCAGTCAGCCGGAATACCAAGGGATTCGGGCCGCAGGTCCAGTCGAGGCCGATGGTAGCCCAGCGAATCGACCCGATGTCCCCCAAGTTCCGGCTGCTGTCGCTGACCAGCTACGGCAAGGAGGTTGTAGATACCTACATCGAACTGCAGGCCGGAACGCTCGATTATGTGCCGTCCACGGACACAGTCCGAGCCGCCAGGACGACTTCCTGATGGCCGGACGTGCTCAGACTGGTTACTTTTTGTACAACTGGAGGGCAAAACGGGGGCCGTGCGAGCAGTCTCACACTGATAGTAACTACTTTCGCCACAACCCCCGTGGTTGTTTGGCTCCGCCTGCTGGGCTCGAACCAGCGACCCATTGATTAACAGTCACGAAACTTACACCATACGAAATCGTTTACGAGAACAGGTGTTGTAACGCAAACGAGTTCATGCGAGTATCGCGGCTGACAATTTTGACGAGGAAGAGAGCTATGACAGACAGCACACAGCAGTACATCGACGAGTGGCTGCGCGGTCCCGTCCGGCGGCTGAAGCCGACAACACAACTACAATATGCGAACCTCATTGAGGACCTACCGACCGCCGCGCCAACACTGGAGGACCTGCGGAGCAAGACTCTCCGTCGGCACTTCCGGGCCATGGTGGAAACTCCAGTGAAGGCGAACCGCTGGAAGGCTGTCGTAAGTAGCTTCTGCGCGTGGCTGGTGGAGGAAGAGCTGCTAGAGTACAACCCGGCCATCGGCATCAGGAAGAACTCGGAGAAGCCGAAGACACGCTTTATGACAGCGCAGGACCTGATGGAGTTCGCCGGGGCTATGGAACACTGCCGGACCTCACCGTACTCGCTGGCATGCGTCCGGGTCCTACTGTCCACCGGCTGTCGTCTCAGCGAGGCGCTAGGCATGACGTGGGAGGAGATACAGATGCAGCCTGACGGCTCTGCGGAGTGGCACGTCCCGGAGACCCGGACGAAGTCAGCACGGCCACTGGTCACCCGGCTCCCAGCGCGTCTGGTGCTGGAGCTACGCTGTCTGGACAGTTTCAACCTCCGGGGCCGCAAAGGCCGGGTATTCTGGTCGCCAGCCTCACCGACGATGCCGCTGTCCATGCGGTCCGTCTACCAAGCTATGGAACGTCTCTGCCTCCGGGCCGAGATAACGCGGTTCTCACCGCATGACCTCCGCCGCACCGTCGGGACCCAGCTAGCCCGACTCGGCATTCACGTCGAGGTCCGCAAGGCGCTCCTCAATCACGCGCCGTCCGGCGTCACGAATATCCACTATAACCAGTACGACTACTGGCCTGAGAAGGTCGCAGCACTACAGCAGATGGAGCAGCTGCTAATCGAGACCAACATCCTGCCCTCAGTCGGTCGCCAGGAACACCTGTTGGCGTCCTAAGCCCCTCCCGGATTTAAAACCCGGACTCTTAACGGACCAGAACCGGCTCGCCTCACCCGCCTCACCCGCCTCACCCGCCTCACGAAGGCGTTGGGCGGGCTGGTTTCCGTTTGTCTATACACTTGTGGAGACGCAAATGAAATCAAGCGAACAACGCGCTGAACTTACCCACGTAGAAGCTATGACACACCCAGAACTCGTCCGGCGGCAGCTGGAAGTCGAGGAGGAGGCCTCCCACATTGCCCAGTCAGCTGTCGACGAAGCCATCGAGGCACAGGGCGTTGCCAGCGGGTCGCCGACGGTCCGGCAGCAGTTCGGGCGGTACGTCCTTGCTACCTCCCAGACTATCGACAGGTGGCTCGGGTCGCAGGCTGCTGTCCGTCGGAAGCCGATAGCACTCAAGCCGCTGTCCCTGCTGTCCTCGGCGGAGGGAGCGTACATCGCGCTACGATGCCTGATGGCGTCCGTCGTGGACGGTCAGACGGGCGAGCCGCCCTTCACTAAGGTCTGTGCGCTGATCGGCAAGCGGGTCCGGGAGACGATAGAGCAGGCGACTTTCGCCGAGCAGCACCCGGACCTAATGAAGAAGCTGGACCGGCAGCTGGCGGTAAGCCATAGCGAAGGGCACCGACGGGCAGTCCTCCGGGCCGGGATGCGCTCCGCAGACTTCGAGGGTCTGACATGGGAACCTAAGGTCGAAGCGGCTGTAGGCCTGACGCTAGTGCAGAGCGCCATCGAGGCTACCGGCCTGTTCGAGCGGTTCCTGCACCGATCCAGCGGGAAGACCACTGCCTACATTCGGGCGTCGGATTCCTTCATGGCCCTGCTGGATCAGGCCGGGGCCAACGATGTCCTGCTGGCTCCCTACCGCTACCCGATGGTGATACCACCGAAGCCGTGGACCTCCGTCTACGATGGTGGCTACATCCACCCGGACACCCAGCCGCTGAAGTTCGTCCGGGCACGGAGGGAAGCGGCGGTGCGTATGGTGGACGCTGCCGACATCTCCGACGTGCTGGACGCGGCGAACGCTATCCAAGCTACGCCGTGGACTATCAACACCCGCGTGCTGGACGTACTCCACATGCTACAGGCGCTGTCCGACGAAGGCACAGCTGGATTGGTCGGCAAGGTGCAGCCGGGACTGCCGGAGCGGTGGTGGGACCCGGAGATGAAAGGCGAGGAGTGGAAGGCTTTCAAGACGGAGCACGCCGAGGAACTGAAGGCGTGGAAGAAGACCGCGAAGGAGGCCTACGAGGCACGGGCGTCCTGGCGCTCGAAGCGTCTCGTTCAGGGCCAGCAGATCGGTATGGCTGAACGGTTCCGCGACGAGGTCCTGTACTTCCCGCACTCCGTGGACTTCCGGGGCCGCGTCTATCCGTCGTCAGGGCTAGGCGCTGTCAACCCGCAGGGCAATGATGTCGGCAAGGCGCTGCTGCAGTTCGCACGGGCCAAGCCTCTCACCGAGGGCGCGCTCGACTGGCTGTACGTTCACGCCGCCAACGTCTGGGGCAACGACAAGGTCAGCCTGACTGACCGGGTCCTGTGGGCCACGATGAGCCTCGACATGATGCTGGCGTGTGCTGCTGACCCGCTGCTGAACTCAGACTGGATGCAGGCAGACAAGCCTTTCGGATTCCTGGCTGTGTGCTTCGAGGTCGCGGACTACCACCGGGACCCGGAGAACGCGGTGACTCGCATTCCGGTCGCCATGGATGGCAGCTGCTCAGGACTACAGCACTTCGGCGCGATGATGCGCTGCCCCAGCACGGCGCGGGCGGTGAACCTGCAGCAACAGCAGGACCTTCCTGAGGACGTCTACAGTGTCGTCCTGAGGCGAGTAGAGGAACAGGTGCTGGCACGCAGGGACACCGACGAACTCGCCGCTGAGTGGGTTACACGGCTGTCTCGCAACATCGTGAAGCAGCCGGTAATGACGACTCCCTATGGAGTCACCAGCCGGGGCATTGTCGGCCAGATCGACGCCAACTCGCGCAAGCTGATTTCCAAGGGAACCATCGAACCCTTCGAGTCGGTCGACACGCGGCAGGCGGCTATCTGGCTGGCTCCTCTGGTGTCTCAGGCTATCAGCGTGGAGGTGGCAGCAGCTACGACCGCAATGGAATGGCTGGCGCACGTCGCGAAGGCCACCGGGTCCGCTGGACTGCCGGTGTTCTGGACGACGCCGGTCGGATTCCTCGCAGTTCAGGAGTACCGAGAGACCTCAGGGAAGAAGCTGGAGGTGAACTGGGGAGGCCAGAGGATCGAGATGATGCTGACGGTGGACGGCTCGACTGTCCACGCACGTCGGCAGGTCTCGGGACTGGCTCCCAACTTCGTCCACTCGATGGACGCCGCACACCTGATGGTGACGGTGAACAACTGCGAGGCGAATGGCATCCGGGACTTCGCGATGATTCACGATAGCTTCGGCTGTCACGCGTCAGACGTGCCGCTGATGAACGCAATCCTGCGGGAGTCGTTCGTCCAGATGTACTCCGACAATGTCCTGGCTGGCTTCCATGACGAGCTTCGGCAGCAGCTGCCGCCGGAGGTATTCGAGGGGATCGACCCGCCGCCGGAGCAGGGCCGACTGGACCTGAGCTGCGTGCGCGATAGCTCCTATTTTTTCGCCTAGTCACTTGCGTTACCACACGCAGATTTAAAACCCGGACTCGTAGCGGAACAGAACCGCGCAGGAGAATCCCATGATCGACCGCACCGATACACCCGAAGGCCACCTCGATTGCATCGACGCCAGCGAACTCGCTGCTGAAGGCCTCTTCATCCACGACATCGACCCGATGGTCCCTGAGGTCCCCGAGGACTTCACGGACTGCGAGCCGCTGTGCCCGGCGGACCCAGCACCCGCCAACGCATTCATCAATGACTCATTCCTGAGAGGAGCCTAACCATGGCGAAGAAGAAAACCCCGTCAGTCGTAACACCCCGCGCTGCAGCAGTGTGGCCGAAGCTGGTACAGCCCGACGAGTTCAAGGGCGAGAAGTCCTACAAGGTCGGCCTGCTGCTCGACCCGCAAGACGAGGCACACGCCAAGTTCATACAGCATGTTGAAGAGGCTGGACAAGCTGCCTACGACGAGTGGAAGCAGGAAGCCGAGGAAGAAGCCACGAACGCCAAGGGAGCCGCCAAGGCCAAGGCGAAGAAGGCCCTCGAAGCTGTTGCCATGTTCACCCCGCTGACGCCTGAGTATGACGACGAAGGCGAGGAGACGGGCCGCTTGATTATGAACGTGAAGATGAAGGCGGAAGGTGTGAACCCGAAGACCAGCAAGACGTGGAAGCGTCGCTGCCCGATCTTCGACTCCGCCGGTAAGGAGCTGACAGGCCAGTCCGGTCTCAGCATCTGGGGCGGGTCCATCCTCAAGGCCGAGGTCACGCTGAACCCCTTCGCCATGCCTGCCACTGAAAAGGCTGGTGTCTCTGGGCGTCTCGAAGCCATCCAGATCGTAGAGCTGGCGACCGGCAACGCTGGTGGCAAGTTCGGCGTCGAGGAAGACGGCTACGTTGCCGAGGAGACCACCAACCGATTCGACGACGACGAGGACGACGACAATGGCGAGGACGACGACGAAGAGGACTTCTAAGTCCAAGGCGTTCGCTCTCTCCACTCGTCACCTCACGACGTTGAAACTCCCGTACCCGCCGAGCATCAATCGCTACTACGGAACCCGTGGTAAGCAGACGTTCATCCGGCGGGAAGGGAGGGAATACCGGGACAGGGTCATGGACATCCTTGTTCCGGTTTTTCACGAGCTGGAGACCTACGGCGGGCCACTACAAGTCTGGATCGAGGTTTTCCAGCCCGACCGGCGACGACGGGACCTCGACAACATCAGCAAGGCATTACTGGATGCCATCACCCATTCCGGAGTTTGGCTCGACGACTCTCAGATCGTTGACCTTCGCTATATCCGGTCCGGCGTTGAGAAAGGCGGCTACGTCCGGCTTCACATATCGGAGGTGACAGATGCTCCGAGCGCACCTTAGGCCTCACGAAGTAAGCAACATCATCATCTCCGCAACCATGAGTGTTCCTGGCGAAGTCAGTCCGGAATCACTGATGTCCCACAGGCGCACCGACGGGTTCCTAGACGCCGGGTATCACTACTTCATCGACCACCACGCACGGGTCCGCTCCGGCGTTCCGGTAACGGAGCGCGGCAGCTGGCTCCCTCGGCACTCCGGTGACTCGATATTCCTGCTGCTGGACGGCGGACGCCGGAGGCAATGGGAGATAGCCGACACGTTCACCGAAGAGCAGCTGTCTGTGGTGAACCGTCTGACCCGGCAGCTTCAGAAGGAATACCCCAGTGCCCGACAGGTCCTCCACCGCGAGCTGTTCAAGGGCATAAACCCTGTTTTCAACAAGGAGAGACTGAATGCGGAATAAGCGTTCACAACCAGACACCATCCTGCAACACCTGAAGGAACGCCGAGCCATCACGTCCGTCGAGGCGTTCGGCCTGTACGGCGTGACCCGGCTGGCTGCTGTGGTTCACCGGCTGCGTGGCCGAGGACTGACTATAGTCTCCGACGAGAAACCGGGTGTACACGGTCGGTACGTCGAGTACCGCATGGTGCCGACTGAGGCAAGGGCTGCAGCATGAGCGAATCCGAGTTTCTGCAGCACGAGGAGTGTCCGAGCTGCGGTTCCTCGGATGCTCTGGCGCGGTACGACGACGGCCATGCTTACTGCTTCGCCTTCGGGTGCAAGCACAGGGAGAAGGGCGACGACGACGCGCCTCCTACACCGAAGAAGTCCGTCTCGGCCAAGCTGATTCCCACCGGGGAGCCGTGGCAGGGCCGGGGCATCTCGCGGGAGACCTGCGGGAAACTCGGGTACACCGTCGGCGATTACCACGGGCAGAAGGCGCACGTTGTCAACATCCCGGACCAGCAAGGCAACATCGTAGCCCAGAAGGTCAGGCTGAAGGACAAGCAGTTCCGGTTCCTCGGCGATGCGAAGCAGGCCGGTCTGGTGTTTCAGGACAAGTGGGCCGCAGGGTCCGCGAAGAAGATCGTCGTCACGGAAGGCGAGATAGACGCGCTCTCCGTGTCACAGGCGCAGGGCAACCGGTATCCGGTCGTATCCCTGCCGAATGGCGTGGACAGCGCGACGAAGGTCTGTGCCCGAGCACGGGACTACCTGAACAGCTTCCCCGAAGTCATCTTCATGTTCGACATGGACAAGCCAGGAAAAGCTGCGGCTGAATCCTGCGCCCAGATGTTTGGGATGCGGGCCAAGATTGCCGAGCTGCCGACGAAGGATGCCAACGAGCTGCTGCAAGAAGGCCGTGCGAAGGAAATCGTGTCGGCTGTCTTCAATGCTCAGGCGTTCTCGCCGGACGGCATCGTGTCCCTGTCGAGTCTCCGTGAGGAGATGAAGAAGGAGACGGAGCGGGGCAGGCCATGGATATTCGACACCATGACCCGGCTGACTTTCGGTCGACGTCCTGGCGAACTGTACTTCTTCGGCGCTGGCTCCGGCATCGGCAAGACTGACTTCTTCCTCCAGCAGATTACAGACGACATCTGCTCTGGCTACAAGGTCGCAATGTTCCTTCTGGAGCAGCCTGTCGTCGAGACGGGCAAGCGGATTGCTGGCAAGTACAGCGGTCACCGCTTCCACCTCCCACCGGAGGACGGCGGCTGGACCGAGGAGGAACTGGACGAAGCCGTAACGGGCATCACCAGCCACTCGGAAATCTTCCTGTACGACCACTTCGGCTCGAAGGACTGGGACACCATCGCGGAGAACATCCGGTGGCTCAACATCACCGAGGGTGTCACCGACTTCTACGTCGACCACCTCACGGCTCTCACGGCACACGCCGACGACGAGCGGCGGGAGATTGAGCGCATCACTGCGGAGATGTCCGGCATCTGTCAGGAGCTGAACATCAACCTGTACGTGGTCTCTCACCTTGCGACACCAGACGGCACGCCGCACGAAGAAGGCGGTCGTGTCATGGCGAAGCATTTCAAGGGCAGCCGGGCAATCATCTACTGGGCGCACTTTATGTTCGGCTTCGAGCGAAACACTCAGGCCGAAGACCTTGAGGAGCGCCACCGGACCACCGTCCGATTCGTGAAGGACCGCTTCACGGGACAGGCGACCGGCGAGACGTTTTACCTCGGATACCACAGCCAGACAGGTCGCCTCTACGAGAGCGATTACGATCCATCCGAAGAATCCGCTGGCAGCAAGTTTGCCAAGGAACCCCATTCAGATTTTTAAGGAGAACACCATGGACCGTCCAGACAACGTGAAGGTAGGCGACAGGTTCCGCGTCGTGGGTCCGATTGTGTCCCGAGGCTTCCACACGGTCGGAGACATCGTCGAGGTAGTGGAAGACGACCATAGCGACATGCTCCTCTACTGCATCAACGGTGGCCCATACAGGTTCGCGTGGATCGGCTTCGAGGAGCTGGAGGCGTTGAACGCAATCAACGTCGGTTCCCGGCTGCGAATCACGAACCCGGACCAGTGGGAGCAGTACAACGTGGGCGACATCTGCGTAGTTGAGCAGCTCGATGAGGCCGACGGCATTCATTTGTGCAGGTTCGTTACCGGAGACTCGGAGGGCCACAGCACTTGGGTATCCGAGACGGAAGTCGAGGCCCTGCCGCCGGAGCAGGAGATGAACGACATCAGTCCGACGTCTGGCTGGATAGGCGAGGCCCCCTCCCTTCCGCTGATGTCCCAGCTGTCCCTCATCATCAACCTACCTGCGGAAGTCATCTCGAACGCCGACCGTGTCCGTCTGATTCAGGCGCTGCAGCCGGAGTTCAAGTAATGGCCGACGAGGAACCCATCGAGGTGCCGCCGGAGACCGTCGAACTTATGGCGGCCTCTCGGTTAGTCACCGACCATCCATACCTCACCGAGCGGGAGCGGGAGCGAATCCTGGCGCAGCTGGAGCGCGTCCCGGTGTAACCATCTGGAGCACTCATGCTGATATTCGACCTCGAAACGGACGGCCTCCTCGACGAGGTCTCCGTCATTCACTGCATTCACATTTACGACACGGAGACCAGCCGGTACGAGCGGTACAACGACCAAAACTACAAGGCCGATGGAGGCATCTTCGAGGGAGTAGCCCGCCTCGCCGGAGGGAAGACCCTGCTGGCACATAACGGCATCGGGTACGACTACATCGTGCTCGACATGCTGTACCCGAACTGGGACGTCCGCAAAGTCGCCCGGCTGGACTCGATGATTCTCGCCCGGCTGCTCTGGCCGGACATGCGGGAAGGCGACTTCGCTGCCCGCGCTCGCGGTTACTGGAAGGTCGGCGGCAAGTCCTCACAGGTCCCGGAGAAGTTCGGCGGTATCATTGGCAGTCACTCGCTCAAGGCGTGGGGCTACCGGTTCGGCGAGCACAAGGGCGACTTCAACCCGAAGGATTACACGAACCCGGAGACGGGCGAGCCTCACACATGGAACAGCATCGGCTGGTGCGAGGACATGGACGATTACTGTCGGCAGGACGTGGCAGTGACGAAAGCCCTCTGGGAGCTGATCGAGTCCAAGGAACCCAGTCCGGTGTCCGTGGAGATGGAGCATCACTTCGCAACCATAATCTCCCGGCAGGAGCGCCACGGCTTCTTCTTCAGCCTGAAGGCAGCGGACAAGCTGCACCAGATTCTGATGGAGCGGAAGGCGGAGCTGGAGGACATCCTGAAGGAGTTCTTCCCGCCATGGGAGAAGACGACCTACGACACCTTCACACCCAAGCGCGATAACAAGACGAAGGGCTACAAGAAAGGCGTCTCGATCCGACGGTCGAAGACGAAGGAGATAGTGTTCAACCCGGCATCCCGCGACCACATCGCGGACCGTCTGCAGCAGCTGTACGGCTGGAAGCCTACCGATACGACGAACGCCGGAAAGCCGAAGGTGGACGAGACGACTCTGAAGGGCCTCGATTACGAACCCGTCCCGTACCTGCGGGAATACCTCACCATCGACAAGCGCCTCGGCCAGCTGGCTGAAGGGCGTCAGGCGTGGCTGAAGGCAGTGAAGAGCGACAGCCGGATTCACGGGCGGGTCAACACGAACGGCGCAGTGACCGGCAGGTGTACCCACAGTTCACCCAACGTAGCTCAGGTGCCAGCGGTACGCGCCGCGTTCGGTGAGCAATGCCGCAGTCTGTTTTGCGTCCCGCCAGGATTCAAGCTGGTGGGCGCAGATGCCTCGGGTCTGGAGCTGCGATGTCTGGCGCACTTCATGGCGCGGTGGGACGAAGGCGAGTACACGCGGGAAATCCTCGCTGGCGACATCCACACGAAGAACCAGAATGCCGCGGGGCTGGATACCCGCGACCAAGCGAAGACCTTCATCTATGCACTGTGCTACGGCGCAGGGGACGCAAAGATAGGACAGATCGTCGGCAAAGGCGCGAAGGCCGGGAAGGAGCTGAAGAAGAAGTTCTTCCGGGAGCTTCCGGCACTCGGGCGGCTCATCACTCTGGTGCAACGCAAGGCCGAAGTGAACAAACGGCTGATCGGGCTGGACGGCAGGTTCCTGCATGTCCGTAGCGGTCACGCCGCGCTCAACACCCTTCTGCAATCAGCAGGCGCGGTCATCATGAAGAAGTACCTGTGCATCCTCGACGACGCTCTGCAGGCCAAGGGACTTGTCCCCGGTGTTGATTACGAGCACGTCGCCAACGTCCACGACGAAACCCAGATTGAATGCCGAGAGGAACACGCGGAGCTGGTGGCAGCGACTTGTGAAGAGTCGTTCCCGAAGTCCGCAGAGTTCTTCGACTTCCGCTGTCCCATCGAGGGCGAAGCGAAGGTCGGCAACAACTGGGCAGACACCCACTAAGGAGACCATATGCAACGCATCACCCGTGTATTCATCATCATGTTCTTCGCGCTGCAGTTTCTCGCCTGCAGCCATTCCCTGCCTATTTAGGACCTGAACGTACTCGACCTGTTCTCCGGTATCGGAGGGATGTCCCTCGGCCTCGAAAGGGCCGGAGGGTTCACCACCACCGCCTTCTGTGAAGTAGACCCTGACTGCCGTGCCGTGCTCTCGAAGCACTGGCCTGACGTTCCCCTGTTCGACGACATCCGGGAGCTTCGCGGCTCTGCGGTCGGCGATGCTGACGTCATCACTGCGGGATTCCCCTGTCAAGACGTCTCGCAGGCACACAGCGGAGGGCTGGGCCTCGACGGCGAGAAGTCGGGCCTGTGGGCGCACGTCCGCCGATTAATCGAAGAACTGGAGCCAAGGTATGTCCTCATCGAAAACGTCGCGAACCTTCGGAATCGAGGGCTTATCGCGGTCCTGCAAGACCTCTGGAAGATCGGGTATGACGCGGAGTGGCATTGCATTCCAGCGACAGCCGTTGGCCTGCCGCACGCGAGAGACCGCATTTGGATACTTGCCTACCCCGCATCACTCGGCGTTCAAGAATGTATCGCCGACAGGTGCATCCCCTTCGCAGCGCCGCCGGAAAAGCCCGGATTTGCTGACGGTTGGGTATCTGAATGGCTTGCCTCCCGGATACGAAGCCGAGTTGTACCGCTGGGTCATGGGCTTCCCGGAAGGCTGGCACGCATCGCACTGAAGCAATACGGCAACGCCGTGGTCCCGCAGATACCGGAGGCCCTCGGCAGGGCCATCCTCGAATACGAAAGGAGTTCTCATGGAACTGAGCAAGATTAACTACCTCGCCGCCTCGCTCTGCGAGAAGGCCTACGACACCCCGTCGGCTCTTCTGTTGGGCGCGGTGAACAACCCGGCGCACATCACAGGAGCGCAATACGGCGCGGATGTCTTCATCTTCGAGGGCTTTGAGTTCAACTTCCTCATCGTTCGGGGCACCGAGGTGAACCGGGATGTCGGCTTCCGTGAGGCGCTGTCGGCTCTCCGGTTCTCCCGACGGAAAGTCGAGGGAGGGGACCAGCAGCTGGGCATCCACCGGGGCTTCTACAACGCCTACCACGAAATCTCCGACATCATCGGGGAGGAAGTGCTGCAGCTGCGGCTGGAGCAGGTCCACGAGGGCCGAGAGAAGCCGTGGGTGTTCTGCGGGCACTCTGCCGGTGGAGCCATCGCTTCCATCTGTGCGGCTGTGCTTCACCCGGAATACCTCATCACCTCCGGTGCTCCTCGGTACGCAGGGAAGAACTTCGCGGAGTCTCTGAACAAGACCAAGGTCTTCCGCTGGGTCAACAGCAGCGACTGGGTTCCCCGGTTTCCGTTCGGCTTCGGGTATCGCCACCACGGTGAGCAGATATTCGTCTCCTGCACCGGAGAGGTCCTGAACAATCCTTCCGCGTTTCGCTCCGGCATCAGCCTCATCGCTGACTTGGGCAATTCCGGCATCAACCACTCCGTCCTGGCTTATATGTTTGCGGCGGCAGCAATTAATTACGAGGTGACTGATGAGGACAATTGAAACTGCGGTAGTCCACTGCAGCGCGACACCGCCGTCGATGGACAAGGTCGACTCGGCTGAAATCCGCAAATGGCACGTTGAGGAGAACGGATGGAGCGACATCGGATACCACTACATCATCCCCAGAGACGGCGGGCTACAGCTGGGGAGACCATTGAACCGAGCGGGAGCGCACGTTCTCGGGCACAACGAGGAATCCATCGGCATCTGCCTCGTGGGCGGAGTCGACAACAACTTCAACCCTGACTTCAACTACACGATTCGACAGATGCGCCAGCTGGTTCTCCTGTTGAACAACCTCCAGCACGAGTGGGAACTGAAGTCCATCTACGGTCATCGCGACCTCGACTCCAGCAAGTCCTGCCCGTGCTTCGACGTGCCTACTTGGTACTACGGCTGAACCCTCGCGAATCCAGAAGGAACACACAATGCTCAAGCAATACGAAGAGATTGACCTGAATCAGGACACGTCCGACTTCGGCCACATCGTGCGTCAGGCGCTCCGTGAAATTGAGGGCCGTCAGGAACTGGAAGACGCCTTCCGTGACCTGTGCGCCATCCTCGGTGCCCTGCATGCAGGCACTCAAAGCGATACCGTCATTCGCATGCTGGCGGACACGGACCTCGGCATCGACACGGCAGTCATCATCGCAGCTGGCGACTCAGTAACTGCCATCGGCGTCGAGAGCAGCGACGAAGAGGAGGCACCCGCAGATGAAACGGTACACTGATCTGAACGCCATCGAAGGCAGTCTGGCCCCTGAGCGGGCCGCTGCCGACAAGGTCCGGCGGAAGCTGGAAGGACTCAGTGAGGCCATTCAGGAAGCCCGACAGCTGGGCGTCATCACCACCGTCCGCGTGGGCAGCGTCGAAGCAGACGCGCATGCGGGCGTCAACGCAACAATCCGATTGAATCTGTAGGAGGCACCATGTCAAACCTGAAACTATTCTGGAAGAAGCACCCACGGCTCCTGCGGGTGTTCGGCTGGACCATGCTTGTCCTGGCTCCATTCACCTTCCTGTACTGCGTCGTAGCTGTCGTCATCGAGCAATGGGACGATATAGAGCTGCTATTTGCCGAGGTATGGGACGCGGCAATGGGACGGCTGCAATGAAGCGAACCCTGCTGCTCGATAGCGACATCATCGCGTTCAAGATAGCGGCAGTCTCGCAGACGGACACCGCATTCGGGCGGGCCATGGAGTATTGGCAGGACGTCACCCGTGCAATCGACGAGTACATCGACGACCTGTGCGAGGTGCTGGAGGCGGACGACCTTATCGTCTGCCTGTCCTGCCGGGAGCACAACTGGCGGAACGACGTCTGGGCACCCTACAAGACCCATCGGGACCATTCGGCTCGACCGGAATACCTTCAGCCCCTGAAGGATTACCTGCAGGCGGAGTACCCGACGTTCCTGCGGTATTCGCTCGAAGCCGACGATGTCATGGGAATCCTGTCGACACACCCGAAGCTGGTTCCCGGCGAGAAGGTCATCGTCTCCGAGGACAAGGACATGCGGACCGTTCCCGGCCTGTTGTACAACCCACGGAAGAGCGACTTGGGCATCATCGACGTAACCCCGCTGCAGGCGCGGCAGTTCCTGTGCTGGCAGGCGATCTGCGGTGACTACACCGACGGCTTCAAGGGTGCTCCGCGTGTCGGCGACAAGTCCATCTACGCGGAAGCGGTCATCGAAGCGGACATGGACGAACTCTGGGACATCGTTCTGGAAGCGTTCGGCTCCGTCCGTCTCAGCGAGACGCAGGCACTGGAGAACGTCCGGTGCGCCCACATACTCACCAGCGGCTGGTTCGACTTCAAGCGGAAAAGCGTGAAGTGGTTCGAGCCGGAATGCATGGAGATATTCTGATGTCAGCACTTGATGAACCGTCCCCGGACGAGTGGACTGCCGCGTCCTGGCGAGCGTCCCACCCGGAGGACGAAGCCTACGAGGGCCGCTGGTTCGGCTCCCGGCACCGGGCGGATTACCCGGAGCAACCGTCTGCGCAGGAGGCACTCGAACGGGCGGCCTCCGAGCATCCCGACAACAACCCGAAGACTCGCGTCGGTGCCCTGAAGGCTCCGCTGCATCTGGTGCCGCCCTCTGCCGAGATTTACTTGGCCGAGGCGCTGGCCGACGGAGCCAGGAAATACGGGCCGTACAACTGGCGGGAGGAACGCATCTCCACGTCGGTGTACATCGGTGCCATCAAGCGGCACATGGGAGACTTCCT
>Ga0136596_1000565_pt1 | contig 18602 bp, 12 predicted proteins | sample AntRauTorcE11897_FD_101387 | JGI IMG/M metagenome (GOLD analysis project Ga0136596, IMG submission 101387) | Saline lake microbial communities from Rauer Islands, Antarctica - Metagenome Torckler E11 #897 | ecosystem: Environmental > Aquatic > Non-marine Saline and Alkaline > Saline | place... | reverse complement strand
TCCCATTCGTATTCGTCTAATAGAATCCTCATACATTTCTAAAGAAGTGCTAGCTGATGACAATCTTACTTCTTTAGTGCCTGAGATTTTACGAATATAATCGTTATCTAAATCCCATCCAGCTATCTTACCTCTTTTAAACTGAGCCTCTCCAGAAGCTGTAAGTTCTGTTCCTGTCCATTTTAAATAGTCTCCTCCAGAGCTTTTCAAGGAAAATCTCTCAGCCCCGTTGTTCATTCCAAGGAAAATTCCCTCAGCGTCATATCCCGGAGAAGATTGTCCCACAGAAAGATAAGGATTAGAGCTGGCTCCGTAAAGAGTTATATTGGCGCTATCTCCATCAGGGTTTAGCCCAACATTTAAAGTAGTCTTTACAAAACTAGTATCTGTAAGAAGAGCTTTTATCGCAACATTGCCGTAAGATTCAAAAGGTGACCAATTAGTTAAGTCTAAGGAAGGATCTCCTGCAGCGCTTAAAAGAGTTCCATCGGGTCCAGAGAATCCGTAATAGTTTTCTTGATCGCCAGTAGATATCACATCCCTACCCAAATCATTATTATTTAAAGGTCTATCCCCTGCTACACTATTATAAACTTTAGTTACTAAATCGTCGTACTCGCCGATATAAAGAGTTCCCGGTCCTTTAGATCCACTTTTCTGTAAAGCAAAAGAGCAAGAAGCTGTTAAATCTGGCCCTGGGTTTGATCCAGAAGGCTCGTAAACTATTTCTAAAATTTCACTGTCGCTGTTAAGAGCCGTTACAGTAATATTAGTGCTATTTTGTGAAAACGTTAAGTCTGCCCCTGTGGCGCTTTTAATTTCATAATCGCCAGTCTTTATAACTTCTCCTTTACGTATAACAGGAGTAAGGGTAACAGTAGGTTGATTCACTGAGCCGTCAGCATTTTCAACTACACTTACAGAGGTTTTATTAAGTTCTATGCTCCAAGCGTCCTGCCCTGCATCTCCTCTTGAAAAAGTTTGTTTTTTAGAGAAAGAAAAGGTCGTACTATCTTTACGTTTACCTGAGATAGTAAAAGTTATAGATCCTTGAGCCTCTGATAAGCTTGAAGGTTCAGAGTAGACTCGTTCCTTATTTACGGTAGTGGGGCTAGCATCAGGGTTTATATTGATTCCGCCATCATCTGTAACTGTGTATTGACCGTTACCGCTTCCATAAGATAATTTAGAAGCTCCTTCGTAAACGGCTATAGAAGTTCCACCCTCAGAATAATCTGAAACTACTCCGTCTTGATCAGCAGGAAGATTAACGCTTTCATTCGAGACTAACACGCTTAAAGCATCTGAGCCGGCGTCTTGTACTAAAATAGTTTGCTCGTCTGTAAATACGCCCCAAGTCGGGTCTGTTACAGTAGCTGTTATCTTAGGATGCTCCCCAATAGTGCAATCTTGGGCTCTTATCCATACGCTATCTCCAGAAGTTGTAGCACTGCCGCCGCTTTCGCTGTCATAGAAAGTGATTCCTTTATCGTTTGTCCATTGTACGGCAGGAGTTAGCCCTTCTTTTTGAAGAGTTAACTTGATAGCTGTAGGCTCCTTTAAGGCTGCATCTTTTGGTTTTACAAAACGATCACTGTCTAAGCTTAGTTTAACAAAGCGGGCATTGGCGCCATCTTTTGTTCGATAAATAGTCTCTGTAAGAATAAACTTAGAGAGAGTGCTATTTTTGTTATAAGTGGCCTTCCATGTAAGAGTTAAAGCTGAATTAGAATCAAAGTAATTTTCGCTTGTGATTACTGCCACGCCTGTAGAATCATCTACTACTACGCCTGTTTGGTCGTCTGGTACGCCGTCAGGATCAAAAGTAAAGGCTGGGTCTGATGGAGTTACTTCTACACCGTCTACGGCAAATTTAGGAGAAACTGTAATAGTATCAGGTGAGAAAGTACCGTCTTCTGAAAGAACAGTTAAATAAGAAGTGGGCTCAACCCATCCTATAAATCCTACTCCATCTGTAAGGTCAGCAAGAGTTATACTGTCGTAGAGAAACTCGTCGGGAGTTCCTTTTTCTGCAATAGCAAAAACATCTAAAGTTCCTTCTATAAGACTCGCAGGTACTGCAGCTTCATATTTAGTTCCGGTAACACCGCTTTCTTCCCAAAGAGGAGTAAAGTTTTCGCTGCCTTCTTTTACGTAAAGCTTTATAGGTCCCTCGGTTACAACACTAAGCTCGCCGTTTATAATAGACTGGAGTTGTACTGTTAAAGTACCTGTACCGTTTTTAATTACAGAGCCGTTAGTAGGCTTAATATAATACTCTACATTGGACCCACTTTCAGCAACAAAGATAGTGATGTGATCGTCGTCTGTGTAATCTCCTCCATAGAAATAAACATTATAAGGTCCTTGAGGTATATCAGTGAATTGATAAAATCCTCAAGGGTCTGTAACGTCTGTATCTAGTTTATTACCGCTTTGTGTGTATAGAACAGCCTGGACCCCTGCAACAGGTCTTTGACTGTCTATTAACTTTCCTCTATATATTCCCATAAAATTTAAGACAGTCTATCTTGTACTATTGGTTTTCCAGTTATAAACAACCTTCCCATTATCTCTGATCTATTGTTCCCAAGGGAAGAGCTATCGTAAGCGTCTACTGTAAAGGCTCTTTCACTCCCTGATATTTTTATAGGTAAGTTTACGTTAGTTCCTTTAAACCCGGTACCATCTATTTCCAGGCTTGCAGCAGAGCCTTCACTATCATTAGGGAAAACCCTAATTATTGCTGGGGAAGTAGCACTTACTCCTTCCACAAAAGATGAGTCATATTGAATAGTAGTTATTTTATAATCTACATCCAGCTTTTTAGTTACTATCTTTCTACCTTCTTTTGAAACTCCTACGTAAAATTCTCCATTCCCCCCTAAAGTAGTGTCTTCGGAAAATTTAACTAGAGAAGCTCCTGGATATTGTCTCACTATATTTCTTACAAAACTTAGCTCTTTAGAAGGAGAAGAAAGGGTTATCGCTTCTTCTTTAAGAACACTAAAAGGCTCTGCAGAGTCTCCAAATTCTACAGCTTGAGAATAAGTAGTTCCTCCGACTGATCCAGATATTTGAGTGTTTTCCAAAGTACCTGCATACCAGTCTACTAAAATATGAGCTATCTCGTTATGCCCAATATTTGAACCTCCTAAGTTGCCCCAAGACCTTATTTCCCATCGTACGTTTCTACTTTGAGCTGTGCTGTTCTCGTAACTCAGAGCTGCCTTCCAATGGTAATCTATGGAAGGATAGTAATTGCTTTTCGCAAAAGTTTTTTTAAGTAAAATTTCTTCTGTGCTGTCATCTATTAAATAAACGTTTATTTTACCCCATCCCCAGTTCTGCATAGCTGCAGAGAATTTAATAGATATAGTTTCCTGGCTTGGTAGCCCTATAGGATCACTTACAGCTTTAGCCCAAGTATCGGGATCCCCTTCCCCTGTGATTAAATGTGTATTAGCTGAAGAAGTAAATTTGATAAAGTCTGGATTCGGTGCGCTTCCGCTACTAACAAAGCTTGGAGTTATTGTGTTGCCTCCGTGCGTGCTGTTACTATAAGTTAAGTCTTCACCGTCTGTAAAGTCCTGAGATACAGGAGAGGTTACAGGTATAACGGCCTTCTTTCCTAAAAGGGCGCTTGGGTCAATTACCTCGTATTCATCCCCTGAAGCGCTATAAGTTCTAGTTTCAAATACTTTTGGTGTAATTTTTCTAACTATTTCAAATTTAGTAGTCTTAATATTAACTATGCCGTCAAAAAGAGTTTGATCCTCAGGAACTACTCCGCCTCCTCCAGATGAGATAGTTTGGATAACTGCAGTGCCTACTCCCATGCCGTTTTGTCTTGGTCTTACTCCTACACTGTATCTTGCTGGGTAAGGGGAGTATATTTGTATAAACCCTGTTCTAGTTGTAACTCTTTCAATATCACCAGGTAGTGGATTAGAGTTAAACATGCCGGCAGTAATAGTTCGTGTAGTGCTATAAAGAATTTCAAAGTCATGTGGCCTGGTTTGGTTATCAGTACCTTCCCATCCACCTATCACTAAATTAAATCCTTGTGTGGTAGCTGTAGCGTCAACAGATCCGTCTTCTGCTGATGGTATGGAAGGCAAGTTCGCCTGAAAAGGAGATCCGTAAGTTACCTCGTCTGAGTCATTACCATCTTTATTTGGATCATAAGCTCCTGAAGTCATTGTAACTACTGAACTTAAAGAAGAATTATTTACAGCTTGTATAGAGCAGTACCAAGACCTGCCTCCCTCAAGTTTCTGAACGTAAGTAGGGTCAAAGATGAAATCACCTGATAGTTCCATTAAGTGCATTTCTTTCGCCCTTCGGCCTTGCTGTGCCCCACTTGTAAATTTTAACTTATAATACTCTATGTTTCGATCTATTACTCGCGCAGGAGAAGGCTCTGTTGTACTTTCCCCAGAAGGGTCTCCTTCTACGGTAAAAGTGTAAGTAGAGCCATCGTCCACTACACTTGCTATTTCATAAGAAGTATCGCTTGATGAAAAATAAACACCTTTTCCTGGTAAGTATGTGCTTAGGTCACTAGCGCTAAAAGCTATAGTTTCATTTTCATAGCTCGTTTTATCTATTGTAATAGTAGTAGAAGTTACGCCGGATACTACTAAAGCATCCCAATTCCATTTTACTTGAATGTAAGCTTTCTTTTCGTTAGGATCCTCTGTTGGATATACATCAAAAATCCTTAAATTTCTGGGGATTGTTGAAGGAGGCCCTGTAGTAATAACGTCTCTGTATTGCCCCTCTACATTAATTTTTATATTATCCGCCTCTAAATAAGGTACTCTTATTTTAGCCTTAGAGTCATCTCTTAAAATCTTTATGTGCTCTCCTAAGGAGGAGCTGATAGAAACTTCATTTGCGCTTGGCGTCAGCGTGAAAGGGCTCCCGGCTTCAAGAGTAAGTGTCCCGCTTATTTTTAAGTCCTGGCCAAATTCTATATTTTGATTAAACTTTGAATCTCCTACAGATGGTCTGTCTTTATAAAGTATTGTAGAGTCTGAGATTAAATCATAGTTAAATAGCAGTCGAGCGTCTTCCCTTAAATCTACTAATTTAAAATCTCCTGAAGTGCTTTGGGGATAGCTTGAAAGTCCCGCAGTAGCAGGATCGAAAGTATCTGTATAATCATAAACTGCGCCTATTAAAATCTGAGAAGTGTTAAGGCTTGTTTTAAGAGTACTTATATCACTATCAATAGAAGCTAAGCTTAAAGAAACTCCATCACTATATGTAGTTCTTCTGTTTAAACTTTGGGTCCCTAACTTATCGTAAACAAAGGCGTTTACAGCTTTTACTGGATCGGTACCTACTTCTTTGTAATTTAAAATAATACCATAGCCTATGCTAGGAGAGCTTGAACTTAAATTAGGTGCAGAAATAGATGAACTTATTTTTAAATAATCCCCTCCTGGTGTTAAAGCGTTCCCCGAAGATACAGTTACCTCACTATTTGAGTTAGTTAAGCTTAAGGAAAAATCTGATCCTAAAGCTCCATTTGTCACGCTTAAATTAAGACCTCATTGGCTTATCAATGAGCTTACTCTTTTCTTTAAGTTTGAAAAAGCTTTTTCTTGTAAAGAAGTGATTGTCGTCTCAAAGTTAAATTGAGATCCATTGGGTCTTTGTATGCGTTCCATCTGCTAAATAAAGTTATTTTTTATTTAAAATATAACTATTCTTTGACAGTAAGTCCAGCTGGAATTGCAGAAATTTTAAAAGCTTGGACTACTTCAGGGGAAGGCGTTAAATTAGAAGCAGTGGAAATTAATTGGATTATAAGTCTGGGCTCTTCCTCTTCGGAAGCTAAAAGCGTAATATCTGCCTCATGGCTAATATAGTCTTTTACTTGAGCTCCAGTGATTAAAATATCAAAAGAATTAACCTCATCGCCCACTATTAAATCAGAAGAATTTCCTAAGAGCTTATATTCTATTGTTTCTTCTCCCTCGATTGTAATAGTGGTTGAGGTTTTATTTGTTACAGTACCTTTTTCATATGAGAAAGGGTAGCCTTTTGCCAGAGACCATCCTTTAAGTAAATCCGCCATAGATGGGCCTTTACGTAAAGTGGTGCTGTAAGCCCATGTAAAAAATTTTAAGTGCTTGGCTTTAGCTAAGGCTTTATCTTTTAAACTTAAAGCGCCATACCCTTCTATAGGAGGTTCATAGCATTCTTCTCTTAAAAACTCTGGTAAATCTTTAACTCCAAATATAGGTAAGTAAAAATGCTGTATTCTGGGAGATAAGCAAATAAAAGACTCTCCTAAGAAAGAACTTGTTTTTAAATTAGAGTCTAAATTTAAAGTAGTGGGCACGTCAGCGTCAAATAAAAGCTCTCTGCTATTTACTACCTCATAGTGAGTCCCTTCTTCTAAAGTCTCCTCATTATAAAACTCTTCTAAAGTAGGTATGCTTAAATAAATAAAATCTGCTGGAAGTTTAAAAGAGTAAGTAGTTAAAGCGGTTGGAGATTCTAAAGGCCTTTTTTCATCATCTTCAAAATAAGTGCCTGAGTCTGTAAAAGAATTTGTATTAGAGGAGTTTATAAGCTTATCTTCTTTAAATCCTCTTCCGTATATGTTATAGCTTGAAGCCCCTGCCACAACGTCTCAGCTTAAAATTAAACTTTCTGTTGTAAGGGGCAGCGCTCCTGTTACTACTAACATGGTGCTTGCTAAGGATTCTCCTTTGCTGTTTAACGCACTTACTCTGTAATAGAAAACCTTAGCACCCCCGGACCCGTTCTGGGCGTAAGAAAGGTTTGTAGGAGGCTTTAAAAAGTTTTTAGAAACTGTAGCTCTTCCTAAACCACTAAGATCTTCAAATACTATATTCAATCTTTCAGTAATTTTCTCATAATACCCTTTATCTTTTTTAAGGGACCTTAAAGACTCAGCTGAGGCCAAGGAATAGCTCAGCCCTTCCTCTGTCCTTGAAAGAGCTTCCCAATAAACTTCAAACTTTTCCTTAACTGTGGAAGGAAGCCTTTGAAAAAAGGTTCCTAAATATCCTCAAACGTTTTGAGGATTTGAATTTGAATTTGAAACGTTAAACATTTATCACCCCATATAAATCATCTACAGTTGTGTAAAACCTGCTTAAAGTAGTGCTAGGTATTGTATAAGAATCTGAGGTCAAAGTAATGTTTTGAAAGTCACCGTCTGGTGTGTAAGCTTTTAAAGTAATGTCTATTTGAGTAGTGACCCCAAGAGCTCCAGCTTGAGTTAAAATGTAAATCAAATCACTTTTATCTAAAGTGTTGTCCTCAATAGAGTTTATATAATCTTTAATTACAACTTTGGCGCTGTCCTCAGGTAAAGGACCTTTATACTCCAAGCTCTCTATTACAACCTTAGTCGGAGGCATTACTTTCTCTTTTAAAGAAGTAGCTGGGTACCTATTCTCTGGATCATTTAAATAAGCATGGATATTCTCTGCGCCTGTCCAAGCTCTATAAACTACAGTAACTTCTGCTCCATCATCCTCATCGTTAAAAGCTATTTTATAAGAATTATCTCTTGAAAAAGCTTCTCCTGGATTAGTGCAAAATATAGAATAATCTGATGAGTTAAAGGAAACTTGCGATAAAGACTCTCTAACTTCTACTATTTCCTGTATGTACGGCTCGGTTACTATAACTTCTCCAGAAGCTATTGTCCCCGTAAAAGTTTTTTGACTTATGCTTGTCGGGGCGTGACAGTAAATATCTACTGCATTCCCTAAATGCTTTTTGCCTGCATCTGGGTTACTTAATTGAACGTAATAAGTTTCCAAGCTGTGGTCTTTATCTGAAGAAAAATTAGTACCCCAATTTGCAGCGCTTGCGGCTACGTGGATCTTTCCGTTATCTAAATAAGAGTTTAAAGCGGTAAAGGTCTTGGAAATTTTTTGAGAAGAAGCGCTATCATTTATAGTACCTAAATGCTCTCCTATCTTTTCCCAGCTAGTGCTTGTAGGATTCCAGATAGCTAACTGAGTTCTGCTATGGTCTGAGCCATCTTGAGCAAGAAGCCCTGGGTCGTAACCTACTCCCCAGTAATCTACTGAGAAGGAGGAAGAAGGTGTAGGCCATTTGTCTGTATCTACAGTAAAAGAAAATAAGTGCATAGGAAAAGTTTCTACTATAGATCTAACGCTTGTGCTATTAACTACCCATTCATAGCCTTTTGTTTGACCTACTCCTATACCAAAGTGGCCCCTTGTAGAATCTAAATCATCTACTTCGCTGTTTCCTGTCTGAATCTTAGTGCCAGCCGAAGGAACATAATTTGGGTAAGTGGGTCCTTTATTTATTTTTAAATCGTAAACACTTTCAGCAGCAGGTTTTACCCAACCCTTAGTGCCTAAGTTTGTGTCTATTTTAAGTTTAAAGTCATAAGAAGTATCTTTCTCTATCCAGTATTTGGATCTTTGTAGATACTGGTTAATGCCGTTTAAGTTATCCCACACTCTATTAGTGCCCATTGTAATTTCTTCGTCTAGGGCGTTATTATCTACTAAGTATAAATTAAACATCCAGTACTGATCATTCCCTGCACCTTCTTTTAAAATATTATCTCCTACAAGGCTTTCGTCTACTGGGTTTACTCCAAAATAGTCTTCAAAGGTCTGGATATCCTTATTTCTTAAAAAAGTATCACCTTCATAATCGTCGTAGTTAAGCCTTATTAAAAACTCCGGCTGCTTTCTCCAAGCTATACCGTATCCGTCATGAGCCATGTAAAGTACACTATTTCGCAAAAGAGTGATATAGCACATTTCTCCAGACTCAGTTCCATCCGTAGTTTTCATCTGAGCTTCTAGGGAAACTCCTGTATGCTGGTTAATCTTTTTATGGACTATCGGGCTTAAGTTAGCGTAATTCTCTGGCTTTCTTTTCTCTTTAATCTGGGCCAGTGCGCTATCTAAACTTTTTTTCTCAGCATTGTTTATACCGTCTGTTAAGTCTATCTCTAACTGTTCTAGCTCAGAGGGAGAAAGTCTGATCTCTTTACCTTCTTCGCTTTGAGGGGTTTTGCCTAAAAATAAAGAACTGCCGCTAAGCCTTACCTCGTCTGTCCAAATTAAATTATTATCTAAGCGAGCACCATCACTTTTTTGAAACTGGTCAAAATAAGTTTGATTCCAAGCGGGGACTGTTAAAATATTATAATGGTCTTGATTAGCTTTTAACAGGTCATCTAATTTAAATATCCCTTTATACTGTGCATTAGTAAATTCTGTAGACCATTCATCGGGATCAGTAGGCCAAACTATGTCTGGGTCTTCTCCGCTATTAGTAAGCATTTGAAAAGAGTCAACATAAGCTTTATGTCCTTTGTAATACCCAGATAAGTCGTCATCCTCAGATACATACGAAAAGTCTTCTATAGTGTTTGGTGTAAGCTGGAAATAGGAGACTAAATCTCTTCTCATAAAAGGGCTGCCCGCTCCTATAACTTCTAAAGAGCTAACAGAGGATTCAAGAGCTTTTACACTTTCTTTAATTACTTCTCCAGAAGCCAATGAAGAAGACTTAACTGTATTTTTTATTCTAAGTAAAAAAGAAGCGTTGCTTTCTCTTTGCGTTCCTCCGCTGATATCAGAAGTAACTTCTATTTTCTGAGGGCTAGGATTAAGAAACCCTTTCTCTTTTAAAAGGCCTCCTGAATTTAAAGCTGATCTTTTATCGCGTTCTACACTTCTAACTTCGATCTCTCCTGTACTGTAAAGACTATTGGCGTCTATAGTTGAAAGCATGCCTACTTTAGTTCCTGCGTAATATGAAATAGTTTCATACTCTTTGCCAGAGCCTGAACTTACAAATCTAGTGCTTCTGGGAATATTTAAAGACACTGGCTCTTCATAGTAAAGCTTAATAGTGCCTGTATGATACGACCCTTCTTTTCTTTCTACAAGAAAATTAGCTCCTACAGCGTCTAATTCTTCTTCACTTAAAAGCTCTGGGTCTTTCAAGCTTAAAGTATTAAGGACTCTTAAGTGGTCTGATTGGTACGATTCCAGGATACGTGATAAAGGGTTTACTACTATATCTCTAAAATTAGAACCTACCCTAGTATCTATTTCAGCATCCGCTTCGTTTATTTGCTTTATTAAAAGTTCTCTTAAATCACTCATTTACACTATTACTATATTAGTTCCTGCTAAATCTTTTGTAACTATCTGTATTGTTATTAGCCATGTTCCTGTTTTCTCTTCAAAGTCTATACTAACTACATCTATGGATTTTAAAGACTCAGAATCTTTTAACCCTCTATCCTTAATTTGCTCTTTTTTTATGTCACTTTCCACATTTTTTATAAAAACAGGGAAACTTTCTTTAATTTCTTCAGCTCTTGATAAATCAATAACCCCGTAAAGGTTATAAAAGTTTTCACCAAATTGAGGGTCAAATAAATTTGAGCCTTTTAAAGTAAGTAGCGTTTTTAGAATTAAGCTTACCAACCTTTTTCGGCCATCAGCCACCCGCTTCTGGGAATACCAGCTAAAGTCATACTTGCCCGTTTCAGCATCGTAAGAAAGAAAATCTATATCTTTTTTCATATTAAGCGTAATCTAAATTTTTTGTTGTTGCATCCATAATTACTTTTTCACGGAAAAGATCGTCTAAAGCTTCATCAGCAATTCCTTGCGCCTCAGACGCCCCTGAGGCTTCTATACCCATATTAGCAGCGATAAATTCTTTTTCCTCGTCCGCCTCTCCGCAAGATAGGGTATCAATAACTTCTTCTAAAGCGTAAGCTCCTGTACTTACAGCATTGGCTATTGGAGAAAGGTCTGCGTTTTTTAAACTTTTCACAGTACTCTTAAGCCATTTAACGTCTTCAAGTGATTCTACTATAGACATGTAAGCCTCATACAAAGCATCAAAAAGAGGATTAGCTCCTACTGTTCCTAGAAAGTTATTACATAAAGCTCGTTCTTTAGCGTCTTTCTCTTGTTGCTCCTCAAGTAAAAACTTAATAGCTTGCAAGCTACTAAGAACTCCTTTTCTCTTATTTGGGTTAAATATAAAGGTGGCGTCTACCACTAGCTTACCTAAATACTGTAAAGCTATATCTAAGATTTTTTCACTTTCAGTTTCAATCTCTTTTGGCATTCCGTATAAATCATCTTCTACTGTTCTGTTCAGTATGTAATCTATAAGTTCGTCGTACTGCTTATAAGCTAGATCAAATGAGTTTCTTATATCTTCAGGCCTAGTATCTTCCTGAGTAGTTTCCGTGTCACCTCCTCTTAAAGTTACTCTCCTGCTTATAGCTGAAGTAATCAAAGACTTGCCCGCGTTTAGCTCCATTATCCAATCACCTTTTAAATGAGATACATTTTTACCTTTAGGTTCGTTATTGTAGGAAATCATTTCTCCTTTTACGCCTCTAAGAACTTCCTCAGCAGGGATTAAAAAACTTTTTAATAAGCTTGACTCAAACTTTATTATATCATAATAAGTGTCAACTGTTAGTACAGCACTTCTACTTAAAGAAATTAAATTTGAAGTCCCACCTAGGTTTATTCTAGGAGATTTATAATTCGCTTGTTCTGTGTCTTCTTCTATATTTAAAAAGTCTAGAAAAGCATCAAAGCCCTTTACTGCGCTCTCTGCTGTTTTAACAGGTTTGTTTATAAAAGGTCTGTCAATGAAATCAGCTGTTTCCTTTAAAGCAAAGTCTCTAGCTGCTACTTGAGCAATAGGCAAATGTGTAGCTAAATTATTTACGTGAGTATAAATTAGCCTTGTGGCTATCAAGGATCTAAAAGTATCACTTACTCCTGGCAAAGATATAAAATCCAAAATGTAAGCTCTTATCATCTGTGGGTAATTTTCCTCGTAATTCCTCTTAATATCTTCTGCAGCTTTCTCCGCTATTTTAAGAGGATTTAAAGATTCTATAGAAAATCCGGCTACAGGGTTATCTATTATGTCAGCTTTATACTTTTTATTCAGCCTATTAACGCTTTCACTGAAAACATTAACGTTAACACTTACCCCAACTAAGTCTTGTATAGCTCCATCTATTAGCCTGATAGACTCTTCTAAAGATTCGTTATTTACCGGCTCAGGCCCCATACTAAAATAACCTCTAGACTCTATTTTAGAAGATTCTTTTCCTACTAAAAAATGCGCTCTTTTTACTTTCTCAAGAGAGCTGCTAACCCCTACAGCCTTAGCTTCTTCAAAATCACGGTCTAATCCTCTTTCAAATTCTCTTATAAGATCGATAAAGTGGTTAATATCTATTAAAAGATTTCTACTTAAATTTATTCTTTGAGTTAAATAATCTCTTAAAGATCTAACAGAGATATACATAGGAACTATTTGCATTCCTTCAACAGAAGCTAAAGCCATTCCTATCATGCTCATAACTCCGCTTGCTAAATTGCCTACAAATAAAGAGTAAGCTGAGCTAATAAAGTCAAAAGCGAGTGGTACTATCTGGTCGGCCATAAGTGTAAGAAATGTTCCAATAAAAGAACCAAAATTAGAAGCAAGGGTTAGAATAGTATCTAAAGTTTTCTCTGCTTGATCTTTTAAAAGCTCTTCTAGTTTTTCCTTACGTTTTTTAGTATTACAAGGATCTGATATATCTACTAAATCTTGTACGTTTTTAGGGACGCCTGCCATTTTTTTAACCTACTATTGCTCTAATATCTTTTGAAATTTCATCTCTTCTTTTTCTGAATTCACTTTCGCTTAAATTAAGCTTTGCTTTGATTTCTTTACCTTTAAGCTTTTGCATATTGCCTAGTCCAAAAGTTCACTCCATTATTTTTTTATTTATAGGGTCGTTATCAAACCACACGAACTCTACAGCTTCTCTTAGCTGGGGATCTTCTTCGTCAGGCATTATATAATACGTAAAACCTCCATCCTCTAAATCTGCTGCAGGGAGCTCCATATGCAAATCAGCCCTTCTTTCGCTTTGTAGTCTTGTTATTTCAGCTGGAGGCACCTGCATTGCGTCTGCTAACTCTTGTATAGTCGGCTCTCTTCCTTTCTCTTCTTCTAAGTTAGAAAAGATAGTTTCATATCTTCCAAGCATAAGAGCGCGAGGTTCCGGTATGTGTCCTACGTTCTGATAAGTGTTAGTGAATCTGCTAAGCTTTTGTAAGTGGTTAGTGACATGTGTATTTATTTGAGTGCCTTTATTAGGATCGTAAGTATCTAAAGCGTGAGAAGCCAATTTCTTCCCTTCCAGCTCTAAAGCTTTATAAGGCAGTCCACTGTTTTTATATTTACCTACTTGGCTTCTAATAAGAGGCGTCAAAGAATGTATTAACTCCTTTTTTGCTCCTTTATCTCCTTTCTTTTTGTAATCCTCTCAGAGGCCAAACTCTTTTTCTTTTCTATTCATTTATTTACTACTGTACATTAATTGAACTTTTCTAGTTATAAGCGACCCTCTTAAAGTATTTACGCCTCTCAAAAAAGAAATTACTTCTCCAAAAGATTCCTTCTCCGTGAACATGGGCCCAACATGGTTAGCCAACGTGCTATTAGAGAGATTAAGTATGGACGGTGAATCGTTTGTTTCTTCTTCCCCAGCTATAGAACCGATAAAGTTTATAATACTTTCTCTTATTTCTACTAATAATTTTCCAAAAGGCTTTTCTTCGCTATCATTTCTAGCCAAAGAAGTTCTTATGGCTAGGTTATCTTTAAAAGATCCTATACTCTCTGAATTAGTAGAAGAGATAAAGTCCAGTAAATCTAGACTTACTGGCACGTTTCTTCCTCCGCTTTCTTCACCTCCTACTGCTCCAAATGAATTTAATTTTATTATTAAATTGGTTGAGATTTTTTCTAGCATGGCATTAATATAAACCATGTTTTTTTGACCTTCTTCGGTTTGAGCTAAAGACGTAGTGTTTGATAAATCCTCTAAATCCTTCTCACTGAAAAGGCCTGGCAGGTTTTGAGTATGCTTTACAACTAACCAACTAAAAGAAAAAGACCCTAGTTTATCGGTAGACGACGAGTAAGAAGTTTTCAAGCTTAAAGCGTATCCGTAAATTAAGTGATTAAAAATCTTTACTACTCCTATGTTTCCGTCTTGTATTAATTTAGTGGCTCTTAAATGATTATTATATAAAAGGTTAAGCGCCCCCATATGCATTGTCCTGTGAGGGTCATCGCCCCCAGAAGGGTAATCCAAAGCTTGCCCGCTTATTTGATAAACTTTGATAGAGTCTCCAAAAAATGAAACGCTTGAAGCTCCAAAAGTTTCCAGAAGTTGAGCCTTTTCTTGGTAAGACATATTTAAATTAGTTATGTAAAGATTGTTAGTAATCTTTTTTATGTCCCCTTTATCTTTCTTTGACATAATCATAATAGACCCTCCGGAGGGAACATGGGACTCATTTACCTGATACATTAAATCCTTAGGCCCTTCCTTTCTTACTGAAACAGGGAAGTCTTTAATAGGCTGCATTACGTTTATAAATGAGGGACTCTTTGACCAGTTCATTATTTAATCAATTCGATGTTATGGGTAATTCCTTCTTCGATATTTTCTGGAAGGCTTTTTAAAGCTGCTGAGATTTGCTTAGAAAAAGCAAATTCTACATGAGTCTTTCTAATTAAATTATAAGGTTTAAATATGTCGGATTCAAATTCAGGATCTACTCCAGCCTCTTCAAAAGATTTAGCTCTTTCTTCTTCTTCGTGACTCATAGCGTCCGACACCGCATTAGCCTTTTCATTAATCTTTTGCCTTTCTTCTAAAAGTTTGTTTTTAGTGGCTTCTAAAGAAGCTATAAGATCTTCTTTATCATTTCCAAAAAAACTAAACCAACCTGAGCTATCAGCTATTTTCTCTTGTATAGAAGATATATTAAAGCTCAGAGTCTTTAGTTTAGCCCTTAAAGTTATAAACTTGCTTTGTTTTATTTCTGGGGAATCTTCCGGTTGCACAGAATTGTTTGTTTCTTGTGCATTGATGCGGGCCTCTGCATTAATAGCTTTGGAAGTTCCTACTAAAATTTTAGAAGTGTCCTTGTAATGATCTGGAGAGTCCACGCCTTTGGATAAAGAAACGCCTATAAAAGAAAAGTAGTCTTTTTTACTTATAAGCTTTCGCTCAGTTAAAGCTAAAGTTCAGTCGTTTAAAAACTCCCCATCTTCTTCTTTTATTTCATTGTAAAGATCTTTATACCTGTAAAGTGCTTCATAAACGTCACGAGTGTATTGCGTGCTGTTTCTTATATCGCCCTCCTCTTTTAACGTTAAATCTGTCTTAATAAAGTTATTAAATTCGCCTGTTCTCGGGTCTCTTAAAATATCTAATACAGAAAAATCCCTCTCGTCATTTAAATTGTTATCGTAAATGCCTTCCATATTGCCTTTTCCGCTAGTAAAAGCTTTTTCTTCTCCAGCGTATTCTAAAAACTTATTTGAGCCTTTTGTGGCCCCTAAGGTTCCCTTCATAAAAACAGGGTAAAGTGTTTCTCCTATTTTTCTAAAAGAATATACTTCTGGATCAAACTGATAAGAATTTAAATCGTTATAAGGGTCGCTTGTGAAATCGTTTATTAGGAACTCGTAATTATCTTTATTTAAATCTCTTAGATCGAAAATAGTTCTAACGGCCCTTAAAGCAACAGTACTTACAGCTTGACCACTTGCGTTTATTCTTGTAGTGACTGCTGAAACTACTCCTGTAAAAGAAGGCTCATCGTCTTCCCCTATAACTGCCCCTGGTACCCCAATTAACCTATCTGGGTTCCACGGAGTTTGCAAGCTTAAATTTCTTTGGGATAGTCTGGCTTGGGTATGTGCTGTGCGTGTCATTTGATTTAAAGGGGGATCAATAAAGTCTTTGTATTGCTCTTTTGTTACTTTAGTTCCTGACTCTGAATCTTTTAAAATTTCTTTACCTTCTACTAAAGCAAAAATGTCTGAGTAGTCTCTTATCATAGGCTCTATTCCCCTGTAAGTTTCTTCTAGCGTAAACCCCGCTTTATTTTTCTCACTTCCTTTATTAGTAATGTTAAGCTTAGGCTCCGTTACAAAAGGTTTTAAGCCTTTTATTTTAGATAAAGCTTCATCTGCAAAGGTCGTAACAGCTTGCCCTATAGTTCTGGTGGGCTCTGCTGTCATATTATGATTGAAAGACAAGGAGGTAATATCATGAGGAAAAAACAAATTGCATTTTGCCGGTGGTGAATTTTCCAAATTAGGGCAAAAATATGACCTTACAGGCATTTCTCTGTTGTACTCCTTATTGGGATTCCAAAAGGGTAAAGTGCTTGTGAAAGCTGAAGGGTTTATCTGAGTATAATGTAGTGTATTTAAAAACTTTTTTATAGCTCGGGCTAAATGTAGCGGATTATCTACTAAGCCTTCTCTCATGGAATCTGAATACTGGAAAGTGTTTTCAAGAATAGACTTAAATTTAAATGAGTTGATGGATCCTACATTCGGGAAAGTCACTACACTTTCACTCAGCCCTATAGATAAAGAATCTATTCCGTAAAAAAGATCGTAAAGCTCAAACTTTTTTAAAAAGAATTGAATAAATAAGTCTAGATCGCCTGAGCTTATTTTTTCATTTCCAAATAACTGATTTACTTCATCCACAAACTCTCCTTTTTGCGACAATTTGATATCTTTAAAAAGGTCTTTCAGTTCTCCGTAAAGCTCTGTTTGGATTCTTTCCTTGGAAGCAGCTATAGCTTTAGCGTAGTTCTCATTTGTTTCTTGTGTGCTTTGTTCATTTCCTGGATTCGTCAGATTTATGTATTTATCCTCTAAGTTTCCGACGGCCTCTGCGTAATCTTTTGTCATTATTGCATCTGAAGGTCGTACAGTTATTTTATCCCATTTAGATAAATTGCTTAAACAGTTAAAAGAAATTTGCCTTCCCCCAGAGCTTCTTTTAAAATACGCCAGGGTGGCTATATATCCCTCAAATAGCAGATAATGGTTATCCTCTCTTGGTCCAAAAAACTGTACCATAGTTCCTGGTAAGACCCTAAAAGAAGAAGCTGTGGCGCTCATAGTGATAGAGGCAGAGGGTGTTTGGCCCTCTCCCTCGCTAATACTTACACTAGAGAAAGGGACTCGTATTCCTTCCAAGTAAAGTTCAAAATCGTTAAAATTATTTAGTATAGTTTGGTTAGTCATAATTTTCTAATTACTACACCCCTCAAAGCATTTCCTTAGCACTAAGTGGTGTGACTACTTTTAAAGCAGTACCTGCATCTATATTCATAAATGTGCTATCTAGTCTTTGTAAAACTTCTTCTTGAGTGGAAGTTTCGTTAAATAAGCTCCTACCTCCCTCTGACATGCCACTTTTTAATTCTTGGAATGCCTCGTCTGCAGTAATCTTACCTATATTGTTTCTAATACTCTGTTTAAATTTAGTCATATCACCCTTCCTTACATCAGCTACGGCTGTTTCTATTTGTTCATCCGTTAGGCCTCTTTCTCCTAGAATCTCTTCCATCTTGCTTTGATTCATCCCCAAAATGCTTGCAACTGTAATATCTTCTCCACTTACAGCCCCTCTTGCTATTTGGTTCATTAAAAACGCTTGTTCTTCTTCAGGGCGTTTATCAAATGACATTGCTTCCATGTCTAAAGACTCAGCTAGAGATGCTGCTTTACTAACCATTTTTGTTACACTTAAGTCCACCTCTTTACTGCTTACTTCTTTTAATACTTCTTTAACGATCTTATCCCCTTTAGATTCCTTATATAAACCTTTTTGCTCTAAATTTAGTTGGGAGACGTTTCCAGTACGTAAGCTTTCAGCTACCTCTAATATCTCGTCTTTATCTAAATCTTTGTAAGAAAATACACCAGTATTCGCTAAACTATACACTGTAGTTTCTAACTCTTTTTCTAATTCTATAATATCTTCATTTATTTTTTGCTCCATAATTTCAGTCTGGCCTTCAAGATCTGATCCTTCTTTAGCTGCGGCTACTCTTTTTATAATAGATCTCACGTCTCCAAATATCCTACCGTCACTCCTTTCTTCCTCTATAACAGATTTAGTCAGCCTTTCAGGGGTTATGTCCAGATCGTTGTTTTTAATGAAAGTCTTTGATTTCTCGTAAACATTTATAAATCGTTGATCCTTGTTTTGAGTTTCATTCCTTATCTCACCACTAGAATAAAAACCAAAAAAGTCTTCCGTAGTTTTATCTACCTTTTCTTGCTCTTCCGGAGTTAAGTCTTCTAAGTCGCTTATTTTATCTAAAGCTTCTACGTAGACTTTATCGGACATCATAGGATCAGTTAAGAATTCCTTTCTATAGCCCTCACTCAATCCTACTCCCATTTCAGCCACTCTTTCCATTAAATTTTCTTGATCTTCGTTGAAGTGTACCATGCCCCCACTATTATAAAACGCTTTATTTCTCATATAAGCTAAGTTTGATTCTGCAAGTTTCTTCTTACCTCGCTCCACCGGTGTTAATTCTGCAAGTTTCTTCTTACCTTGCTCCTCTATAACAGATTTAGTCAGCCTTTCAGGGGTTATGTCCAGATCGTTGTTTTTAATGAAAGTCTTTGATTTCTCGTAAACATTTATAAATCGTTTATACATGTTTTGC
>Ga0136596_1000564_pt1 | contig 18607 bp, 17 predicted proteins | sample AntRauTorcE11897_FD_101387 | JGI IMG/M metagenome (GOLD analysis project Ga0136596, IMG submission 101387) | Saline lake microbial communities from Rauer Islands, Antarctica - Metagenome Torckler E11 #897 | ecosystem: Environmental > Aquatic > Non-marine Saline and Alkaline > Saline | place... | reverse complement strand
GAATGAGGCCACTGTGGCGAGGGCAGCGCCGGGCAGGCCCCAGCCGAAAACAAAAATGAAGAGCGGATCGAGGGCGATGTTTGCCAGGCTGGTGGCGACCATCATGTAGCCGGGCCGTTTGGTGTCGCCATGGGATCGGCAAACACTGTAGCCAAAGTAGAGCATGGCACCAGTCCACGCGGATAACAGCCAGGGAATCCAGTAGCTGCGGATCATGGGCAGCAGGGTGTCCTCCGCGCCCAGCAAGTTCATGATCCGGGTTTGAAGGAGCCAGAGGCCAACGCAGAGGATGAATACCAGCGCGGCCCCGACAATAACCACAAGGCCGCCAAGCCGTTCAGCCCGCAGGGTGTCGTTTTCGCCAATGGTTCGGGAAATGATCGCCGTGGTGGCGATGCCCAGCCCGACCTGCAGGCCGATGATGAGCTGCTGCATGGGCAGGGTGAATCCGAGTGCAGCCAGTGGGTCGCGGCCAAGCTGACCGATAAAGGCGCTGTCGACCAGTTGGAAAGTCATCAGCGACAGCACGCCAAAGAGCATGGGCCAGGTCATAGTGAAGAGCTGGCGGGCCAGGCTGGTCTTGAGGTCGGTGTTGGCCACTGGCTTTCGTTCAATTCCCGGGGTTAGGTTTGGGCTTCAATCGCCCAACTCACGGCGACCCTCGGATTGGTCGCCTAGAGCGTTATGCCAAAAATGGAGAGTTGAATCAGAGGGCGTTCAGCGCCGCCTCGTAATTGGGCTCGTGCTTGATGTCGTCCACCAGTTCGCTGTAGATGACTTTGTCGTTCTCGTCCAACACTACGACTGCACGGGCGCAAAGGCCGGCCAGGGGGCCGCTCTGAATGGCGACGCCGAAGTCCTGCTGGAAGCTGTAGTTACGGAAGCTCGACAGGGTGATGACGTCTTTCAGGCCTTCAGCACCGCAGAAACGGCCCAGGGCAAAGGGCAGGTCGGCAGCGACTACCAATACCACGGTGTTATCCAGGCCGCTGGCTTTTTCGTTGAACTTTCGTGTGGACGCAGCACATACGCCAGTGTCGATACTGGGAATGATGTTCAGAATCTTGCGCTTGCCGGCCCAGCTGTCGAGTTTGACGTCTTCCAGGCTCTGGTTCGTGAGGGTGAGATCAGGTGCGCTGTCACCAGGCTGCGGGAAGGTGCCGCTAACATCAATGGGAGTGCCGTCGAGTTTTACGTTGCTCATTTCGAGATCCTGCGACTGAGAAGTGGGTTTTATGCCTAACAACCTACTCTGTGTAGTCCATTTTGGACGCTTTTTCACTGAGCAGGCCGTTATTTTATCAGGCATTCCCTGTTCATGCAGGCTCGAATCCGGCGGCGGGGTGGCGTTGCACCAGCAGCGTGTAGCTGGCCAACGCCGCGATGGCGCAGGCCGCTATGATGACGGCCATAACCAATGGGGTGCCGTTGTGCAGAGCGCCGACCAGGACGCCGACCAGGGCGGCGACGGCCATCTGGATGAAACCGAACAATGCTGATGCCGACCCCGCCATGCTGGGGAAATTGGCCAGTGCGCCGGCCATGGTCTGGGGCAGCACCATGCCCACGCCGACCATGAACACCACCTGCGGAAGCACGACAGCCCAGACATTGTAGACGCCGGCACTGGCAAGGCCCGCCATGATCACGCCACCAACCACCGAAACCATCAGCCCTCGAACCAGTATCTGATCAGGAACGAACTTGTGGCCCAATCGGATGGCGACCAGATTGCCCACAATGTAGCCGGCGACTATGCAGGCGAAGAACAGGCCGAAGTGTTCTGGCTTCACGCCCAAAAAGTCGATCAGGACGAAGGATGAACCGGAGAGGAACGCGAACAGGCCGGCAAACGTCAGAGAGTTGGTCAGGGTGTAGCCGAGGAAGCTGACGTCGGATCCGATTGCCCGATAGTTGCGGATCAGGCTGCGTAGCTTCAGCGACTGGCGGTTTTCTGCTTTCATGGGCTCGGGAATGCCGAAGGCGACCACCACGGCCATCAACAGCGAATAGCCACCCAGCGCGAGAAACAATGACGGCCAGCCGAGACTGACGACCATAAAGCCACCCAGAGTTGGCGCAACGGCCGGCGCCAATGCCATGATGCTGGCCAGAATCGCCATGATTCGAGCAGCCTCGCGGGGGGTGTAAATATCACGAACGGCTGCGCGCCCCAGCACCGGACCGGCAGAGCCGCCGAGAGCCTGCAAAAAGCGGCAAAGAATAAGGGTTTCGATATTGGTGGCCAGGGCACAGCCGACACTGGCAATGGCAAACAGCACAAACCCGCCAATCATGATCGGCTTGCGCCCGAAACGGTCAGCCAGCGACCCGCACAGCAACTGGGCCAGCGCGAAGCCCGCCATATAGACGCTGAGCGTTAGCTGAATCTGCGCGGTGGATGCCGACAGACTGTCTTCCATGATTGGCAGTGCCGGCAGGTACATATCAATTGCCAGCGGACCGAGCGCCACGGCGGCGGCCAGAAGAATGGTTGTCCATATGCTGGTAAGCGCGAGCATAGTGCTTCCTGATGATTCCGTGAACGCAGCGGGTGGGCAATCCGTTCAAAACGCGCCTCAAGACGTCCATGTGCGGCTCGGGCTCCGCCATCCATGGCTCCGCACGGTTTTGAACGGATTGCCCACCCGCTGCTGTCTATATCAATCGGAGGAGTCTACGCCCCTGGAAGCGAACAGATAACGGTCGGCCGGTTCATACAATGTATGAATAAAATGAATGAATCAGGTATTCATCCCCGCCGCGACGCTGTTTAACTGATTGCGAATCCAGCGGTGGGCGGGGTCCGTTTGGTTCCGTTTGTGCCAGAACATCAAAAGTGTGAAGGACTTGTAGTCGAATGGCAGTGGTGCCTGACCGAAATCCTTCAGTAAGTGCTCACTCATTCGTGCTGGCGCTGTTGCCAGCATGTCGCTTCCGCGCAGAAAGCCCGGCAGGCCGGAGAAGTTGGAAACAGTGACCACGGTTCGCCGTGACAGGCCCCGGGCCGCGAGGGAATCTTCCAGCGCCGTCTTCTCGCCTACACCAAACAGAATGCCAATGTGGTCGGCTTTCAGGTAGTCCGCCACGGTTTCCGGTGCCTCACGACAGGCAGGATCGAAGAACACCGACATGTGATCCTCCATCAGGCCGCGCTGCATGATGTCCGTGGTTTCCGGTGCATGGGGCGAGATGATGAGGTCGCAGACGTCTTTGCGCAGCATATCAGCGCTGGGGATGCCGGAGGGAATGACCTGAAGCCGGACTCCGGGGGCCTCCTGCCTTAGAATCCGCATCAGGCCCGGCAACAGCAGGTCCCGCTGATAGTCGTTGGCCGCGATGGTGAAGCTGAATTCGGCCGATGCCGGGGAAAATGGAGGTCCGGAGGCCAGCGAGTGCAGCTCATCAAGAATCTGGCGAATATGTGGGCCCGCCTGGACCGCGTAACGCGTCGGTACAATGCCCCGACCGGATTTGACGAACAGGGCATCGCCCAGCGCCAGGCGCAAACGGTCCAGCGTATGGCTGACCGCCGACTGGCTGACCCCAAGACGAACAGCGGCTTTGGATACACTGCCTTCGTCCAGCACGGCCAGCAGGGTCGTCAGGGACCGGGTGTCGAGATTGAATGTATCAACAGGATTCATGAATCCCAGTATACCTGCCTGTCAGGGAATGTCCCGTGACCCTGAAGTAAAAGCGTGCGGACTTCGACACAGTCTTCTGCAAGAATTTTGGCAAAATCCCGCGACCACAAAACTGAAAGTGAACAGGGCTCTAAGCATGGATCGCTTTTACCAATGGATTGAATGAATATTCAAATAGTCGGACAAAAGGTACGATAAGTAGCCCCCCCCGACTGGATAATACCAAGGAGATGATGAATGCAGCCTTACCTGGCCTTTGATGTTTACGGCACGCTGGTAGATCCCATGGGCATGGCCGACCTTCTGGCCTTTGATGCCCGGGATGCGGCCCAGTCGGTCAGCGCCCAGTGGCGTGAAAAACAACTGGAATTTGCCTTCCGCAAGGGCCTGATGCGCGCCTATGAGGATTTTGGTGTGTGTACCCGTCAGGCGCTTCGGTATGCCATGGCCAGCCACGGTTTGTCGCTCACCAAAAAGCGTGAGGACGAACTGATGAATGCCTACCTTCATTTGCCGGCGTTTGACGATGCGTTGCCGGCCTTGCGGGCGCTGGAAGGCAACTACCTGATGTTCGCCTTTTCCAACGGCACCCCGGCGGCGCTCAAGAAAGTGCTGGGGCACAACGATTTGCTGCCCCTGTTTGATGGGGTGGTCTCGGTGGACGACGTTCGCAGTTTTAAGCCGGACCCAGCCGTTTATGCCTACGCCCGGCGTGCGACCGGTGCTATGGACAACCCTCTGTGCCTGGTTTCCAGCAATGCCTGGGATGTGATCGGGGCCCGCTCTGCGGGGCTGATAACGATCTGGGTAAAACGCGATGCCCACAAGGTATACGAGGATTGGGGCATCGAGCCCTCGGCGGTGATCAACAGTCTTTCGGAATTGCCCGAGGTGCTCTCCAGCCTGTGACTTTGGTGCACGCGGCTGACGTTCCGGGGCCCGAATTTTTTTAGTCGGACCGCGCTGCCAACCACTCCGCTAATTCCAGCCAGCTTGCCTTCGGCGCCTTGCTGCCCGCCAGAATGCCCATGTGTCCCCCGGGCGTTACCCGGAAAGTCACATCCTTGGAGCTGACATGGTCCTGAATTTTGCCTACGGCATCCGGCATGGCCAGGGTGTCGGTTTCGCCGGCTATTGCGAACAGGTTGGCGTTGACGTTTTCCAGTCGGGCGACGTCATCTCCGATCTGGATTTTGCCTTTTGAAGGCTGGTTGGTGATCCACAGGCGAACCACCGCATCCTGCACAATCCCGCCGGGGTAGGCCACCATGCGGTCCAGAAACGCCGATGTGGTGGCGTGATCGGCGACGAAATCCCGGTCCCCCAGTTTTACCAGAAGCTCCCAGTATCCCTTGAAGCTGCCAATGGGATTGGTCAGCTTGAAGCCGATGGTGTTGGCCCACCCCGGGCTGTGGAACCAGACTGGTTGTAGGTCGTGTAGCTTGAATCCGGTGCGGCGCTGCACAAAATCGGCAGCGCCGGAAATACCCTGATACACCAGCCCCAGAATGCCCGATGCATGGCTGTCGATGGGCGAGCCCACCACAATGACATTGCGGATGTTCTGGTCCCGGCTAAGGGCAGCGTAAAACAGGGTAAACATACCCCCCAGGCTCCAGCCGTGCAGGGACAGTTCCTGCTGGCCACTGTGTCGCCGGACCCGGTTCAGAGCGGCGGGCAGCAGTTCGGCCACGTAGGTGTGCAGGTTGTAGTGGCTGTGCTTGCGGGTAGGAACGCCCCAGTCAATCAGATACACCTCGAAGCCTTTGGCCCGCAGAAAACGCACCAGGCTCCGCTGCGGGAACAGGTCGTAGATCAGCATGTTCACCGCCAGCGGCGGCACAATCACAATGGGCGTCTTGTGGCGGGTTTGCTCCACCGCAATGGTCATATCGTCCAGTTCAATAGTCGATTCACTGAGCGGCGGATAGTAGCGCAGGCTGACCAGGCCATCGGTGTGCAGGACTTCAAAGGGTGTTTTTCCGGCCTGCACCAGGCTGGAAGCGCGAAAGACCCGGTCGAAGGTGTTTTTTAAAAGGTTGGGCATAAGGCGTCAGTCAGTTTCGGGAGTGACAGGAAAATCAGACCGACGATAGTAGAGCAGCCTAACGGCTTTACCTATGGCACAATTGTCCAATGCCACTGGCAAACTGGTCACATTCGGCCAACGATACAACAACCAGAATAACAGGATGCCCATGCTCAGTTTTCTGCCCGCCACCGTTATTGGTGTCATCAATTCCATTCTGCTGGGACTGAATACCGTCTTCTGGTGCGTACTACTGTACATCCCGGCCGTCTTCAAGCTGATCATTCCGCACCAGGGTTTCCGGGTGTTTTGTACCCGCCTGATTATCTGGATTTCCGAATCCTGGGTGGCCTGCAACACCGGCTGGATGAAACTCACCCATGGAACCCAATGGACCGTGCATGGCGATGAGAAGCTCAAACGGGAAAGCTGGTACCTGGTGCTCAGCAACCACCAGAGCTGGGTAGACATCCTGGCCATGCAGCGGGTATTCAACCGCCGGGCGCCGTTTCTCAAATTTTTTCTGAAGCAGCAGCTGGTATGGGTGCCGGTCATTGGCCTGGCCTGGTGGGGGTTGGATTTCCCGTTCATGAAGCGCTACACCCGTGAATACCTGATCAAGCATCCGGAAAAGCGCGGTGAAGACCTCAAAGCCACCCGCAGAGCCTGCGAAAAGTTCCGCCACACCCCGGTGAGCGTGATGAACTTCGTGGAAGGCACCCGCTTTACCCAGGCCAAGCACGACAAAATCAAATCAAAATACACCCACCTGCTGACTCCCAAAGCCGGTGGCGTAGCCTTCGTGCTGGATGCCATGGGAGATTCCATCGAAACCCTGGTGGACGTAACCATCGCCTATCCCGGCGGTGCGCCAAGCTTCTGGGACTTCCTGTGCGGCCGAACCCGGGCAGTGAAGATGGAGGTCGACACCGTCACCATTCCCGAGCATCTCAAAGGCCGGGATTATGCGACCGATGCAGAGCATCGCAAGAACGTGAAGAACTGGCTGGCGGAGCAGTGGCAGGCAAAAGACGAACGCCTGTCGCGGATGCTTGAGCAGAGCTAGTTATTGTCGCTCTTATCGTCGTCCTCAACCTCATCGGGGTGCTCTTCCTTGTAACGCTCCCAGTCTTCCCAATCATGGGGTGTACCGGCATGGGGCCGCTTCAGGTGTTTGGCGTGCTCTATGGCGTTGTGACGCAGGCTGTGATCCTGCCCCTCGTCTTCCTCGTCGAAGCCGTACTTCTTCAGGAATTCAGTCGGGCTGATAGGCATCCGGATTCACCTCCGTAATGAGTTAGTGCCTCTCCTACTATTACGATGGTGTTCCGGAGCCGGACTTTCAAGCATCCCCGGTGTTATCGGTCTCGGTATCTGAAGTCGCGTCCGCAGCGGGTGCCGCCACCAAATTGAACAGGATCTGCTTACGCTCGTCATCCACGCCGGCAAAAGTGACGGTCACTGGCTGTTCGAGCTGGAAGATCCGCCCGTTCTTGGTGTGAACCAGCCGCAGGGTGACCGGGTCAAAGCTGAACCTTCCGTCCAGGGTTTTGCAGTTTACAAAACCTTCAAGGCCATTGCTGTCCAGGCGAACAAAGAAGCCGGCGGGTGTGGTGCGGCTGATAACGCCACTGAAGTGGCCATCGCCCAGGGTTCTGGCGAAATCGGATTTAAGCCAGGCTTCCAGACTGTTGGCCGCCTGGCGTGCCTGCAATTGCGCGCGCTGGAGCGCCTCGAGCTGAGCATCATCCAGAGTCGGAGCGGATGTACCCCACAGTGCCGATTTGATCAGCCGGTGGACGTGGAAATCGGTGTATTTTCGCAGCGGTGATGTAAACGTTGTATAGGCGTTCAGCCCCATTCCCTGATGGGGGGCAGGCGTCACCGACAGCTCTGCTCTGGCCAGTTGCCGGGAAATGATGGTTTTGACCGGCACATCGGCCTGAAGTCCTTCGGTTTGTTTCATCAGCGTCCGGAAACCGTCTGCCTGTGTGATATCCAGTTCACTGAGCTGCGGCGCAAAGCCTTCGAGCAGTGTGCGTATGTTGTCAACGCGATCGCTCCTCAGCCCCGGGTGCTGGATAAACAGGCCTTTGGATTGCTTACCGAGAAAATCCGCGGCGCAGCGGTTGGCCGCTACCATGCACTCTTCCACCAGGCGGTGCGCTTCATTCTGTACCGACGGTTCGATATGGCGAACCCGGCGGTTCTCGTCCAGCCGCAGCCGGAATTCGGCCCGGTCACCGCTCAGGAGCGCATGCTCACTGCGCCATTTACGCAGGGCCGTCGCAGCCTGATGGAGCTGGTCCAGGCTGTTAGTGATGGCGTCGGGCAAGGCCTTGATGTCGTCATCAATCCGGCCTTCGATCAGATTGGAGACCAGCTCGTAGCTGAGCTTGCCCTGGGATTTTATGACCGCCTGATGGAAGCTGTAATCACCCAGGCTGCCGTCGTTGTTCACCTGCAGGTCGCAAACCAGCGCCAACCGGTCAACCTGTGGCATCAGCGAGCACAGCCGGGTGCTCAGGCTGTCTGGCAGCATGGGCAGGGGCTCACCCGGAAAATAAATAGAGGTAGCGCGGCGGAAGGCTTCCTGCTCTGTAGGCGAGTCCGAATCAATCAGCGCGGAAGGGTCGGCAATGGCAATGGACAGCTGCCAGCCAGTGGGGTTGGGTTCCGCCAGCAGGGCGTCGTCCATGTCCTGGGTGCCGGGGCTGTCGATGGTGACGTAAGGCTGATCGGTGCGATCCTCACGCTCCGCTTTCAGAGCGTCTATGGCGCTTTCGTTCAGTGCCGCTGACTGCGCCTGCACCGCCTCTGGCCAGGTATCCGGCAGGTCAAAGGTGGCCAGGGTCAGGGCCCGTTCGATTCCCGTGTCGCCGGTTTTGCCGATCACTTTCAGAATTTTGGCCTGGCCCTTGCCATCTTTTATGGGGTGGCGATGAATCTTGCAGTAGATGAAGTCATCGGGCTCGGCGTTCTGGCGCTCTTGCGGGGGAATGAAAATCCAGCGGTTGATGCCGGGAGTTTCCGGGACCACAAAATGGCCCTTGCCTTTGACCAGATAACGGCCAACAAAGGTATCGAGCGGGCTATTCAGTAGCTCATCCACAACGCCCTGAGTCTTGCCCTTGTCGCCTTCCTGCTCGGTGACGTTCACCCGGTCGCCGGGTAACACTTTCTGCATTTCCTCCGGCGGCAGAAAAACATCCCTGCCTTCGTCCAGCGCCACGAAACCGAAACGCCCGTTGGTGGCTTTTACGGTTCCTGGAAAGACCAATTTGTTGTCTTCGATATCAGTTTTCAGCTGGCGCAACTGGCTGAGGGCGTCGGCGTTGAACATGGACAGAACCTGACTGGAGAAAAATTGAGTGTTGCGCCGGAGTATACCGGTTATGAAGGTATGAGTCAGACCCGTTGCGCGGGGTTAATGTCCCGGCCGGAGCCATCGACCGGGACGATCAGCAGGGCGAGAGCCTGTCAAATCGGTTAGTTTTGCTCCGAGAAGACTCTGGTCTGGCCACTTTCGTTGAACATCAGCACCTGATAGTGATCCTTGCGGTCACCCATTTCCATTCCCGGTGAGCCAACCGGCATGCCCGGCACGGCCAGGCCTTTTGCTTTGGGGGACTCGGCAATCAGCTGGCGAATGTCGTTGGCGGGCACGTGGCCTTCGATCACGTAGTCGCCAATGAAGGCGGTGTGACAGCTGGCCAGTGATGGCGTCAGACCGGCATCGATCTTGATGGGATTAAGGTTGTTGGTTTCGGTCACTTCAACCTGGAATCCGTTTTCCTTAAGGTGATCCACCCAGTCTGTACAGCAGCCGCAGGCCGGGGACTTGTAGACATGAATGTCGTCCAGTCCTTCATCGGCCTGTAACGGGCCATTCAGGCTAAAGGTGGCAGCGAGGCCCAGGGCCAGCAGGTGCTTTTTCATGATGTTACCTCAGTGATGATGACTATGATCGTTGTTTGATCCGCTGGCTTCGGAAGGCGACAGCCAGAACCACCAGACGATGGCGGCCATCAGGGTCAGCCCTCCGGCATTGACCAGAAGTGTGCTCATTCGTTCCCCTCCTTGTCGGCGTTATTGCTGGTCTTGAACAACCGCAGCCGGTTGGCGTTGGTGACTACGGTGACCGAGGACAGCGACATGGCAGCGCCGGCCAGTATCGGGCTCATCAATATGCCCCACAAAGGGTATAACAGCCCGGCTGCCACCGGTATACCCATGGAGTTGTAGATAAAAGCACCAAACAGGTTCTGGTGGATATTGCGAACCGTGGCCCGGGATATCTCAATGGCATCGGCTACACCGTGGAGTGAGCCGCGCATCAGCGTAATACCCGCGCTCTCGATGGCCACGTCGGTTCCGGTGCCGATCGCAAAGCCGACGTCTGCTGCCGCCAGGGCAGGCGCGTCGTTAATGCCGTCGCCGACCATCGCCACGGTGTAGCCCTTACTGCGCATTTCACTGACGATGGAGGCCTTGTCTTCCGGCAATACCTCAGCACGGTAATCGTCAATTCCGGTTTTCTGGGCGATGGCCCTGGCGGTGGCGTCCACGTCGCCGGTGACCATCATGACCCGTATGCCGGCATCGTGCAGGCGACGGATAGCGGCCTGGGAGTCCTGTTTGACCGCATCGGCAACGCCGATCACACCCACAGGCTTGTCACCGAGCGCCAGGAACAGCGGAGTTCCGGCTTCGGAGGTAATAACATCGGCTTCCGTCTGAAGCCCTGCCAGATCTACGCCCTCGCTTTCCAGCCAGCGGCGATTGCCCAGGCGCAAGGATTGACCATTCAGCTCGCCCTTTACGCCCTTGCCGTTATGGGCCTCGAAGCCGGTAATGTTTTCCGGGCTGGCGTCTTGCTCTTTGGCTTTCGCCATAATGGCTTCGGCCAGGGGATGTTCCGAGTGCTGTTCCAGGCCAGCGGCCAGGGCCAGCAATCTGCCCGTGTCGTCGTCAGTGGCATGAAAGCGGGTGACGGCCGGATGGCCCTCGGTAATGGTGCCGGTTTTGTCCAGTATCACCAGGTCCAGCTTACCGGCGGTTTGCAGGGCGTCGCCTTGGCGGATCAAGGCACCATATTCCGCCGCTTTGCCGACACCTACCATCACCGACATGGGGGTTGCCAGGCCCAGGGCGCAGGGGCAGGCGATGATCAGCACCGTGGTGGCTGCCACCATCATGTGAACAACGGCCGGCTCCGGCCCGACGTTGTACCAGACCAGGGCAGACACCACGGCAATCAGCATCACGCTGGGGACGAACACCGAGGAAATCTTGTCCGCCAGTCGCCCGATAGCGGGCTTGGAGCCCTGAGCTTTCTTGACCAGGCGGATGATCTGGGCAAGGGCGGTTTCACTGCCCACGCGGGTAGCTTTGTAGATAATCGAGCCATGGGTATTGAGGGTCCCCGCAGACACCTCGTCGCCTTCGCCCTTGCTGACGGGCATGGGTTCACCGGTGAGCATGCTCTCATCAATGCGGGTCTTGCCCTCGGTGATTTCCCCGTCCACGGGCAGGCTCTCACCGGGGCGCACACGGATATGATCGCCGGCCCTGACCTGTTCCACCGGCAGATCCTGTTCCTCGCCGTCCCGGATAACCCGGGCGGTTTTGGCCCGCAGATCCAGCAGCCGCCGCACGGCTTCCGAGGTTTTGCCCTTGGCGCGAAGTTCCAGTGCCTGACCCAGATTGATCAGGCCGATAATCATCGCCGAGGCTTCAAAATACACATGCCGCGCCATTTCCGGCAGCGCATAAGGAATACTGGTCACCACGATGGAATAGACCCAGGCCGTGCCGGTGCCGAGAGCAATCAGGGTGTCCATGTTGGCATTGTGATGGCGGAATGCCTTCCAGGCGCCGGTGTAAAAATGACCGCCGGTGGCAACCATCACGCCCAGAGTAAGAATGCCCAGGGCCATCCAGGTCATCTGGTTAGCTTCGGTCACCATCATAGTGCCAAAGCCCATGCCCCAGATCATCAGGCCCAGCCCCAGGCTCAGACTGATGGCCATCTTCACCAGCAGGGTCTTGTACCGCTTGCGATCCTCCTCCTGCTTGAGGTCATCCGCCGCATCCGGATCCTCGATCACGCTGGCATTGTAGCCAGCGTTTTCCACCGCCTTGATCAGCACTTGCGGGTCCGCATCCCCAGTGGCCGTGGCGGTATTGTCCGCCAGGTTCATATGGGCACCGGTAATGCCATCCACCGACTTCAACGCCTTTTCAATAGTGTTCACACAAGAGGCACAGGTGGCGCCGGTCACCGCCAGATGGATCTGGTCGTCATCCCCGGTGCCCTGGCTTTTACCCTTTTCCTGTTCAGGTTTGTGACCGGTTCCAGCGTCGGGCTGGCTCTTGTCGGATCGGCAATGGTCGCCCTCTAAGGCCGGGCCTGAAGTGGGCGCTGCCTCCAGAGGTGAGGCGGGGTAACCAGCCTCCGTTACAATGCGAGCTGCCTCACCGGTATCAATGCCATCGGGCAGGGCGACCGTTTGCTCATCCAGATTCACCTCAACCCGGTCGGCACTGCCGGTCAAAGGCTCCAGAGCGCCACGAATCTTGCTAACGCAGCCCTGGCAGGATGCGCCGGATATCGACAGTGCCGGGTGTAATGCGGTGTTCTCACTCATGGAGCATTACTCCTTTTCAGTGTTTTCGGGGACCGATTCATCCCAATGTTCAATCAATCTGCAAATTGTGTGGCCATCTGGTGTGCCGTCCGGCATTTCTTGCCAGGCCGACAGGGCTGCGGTCATGCGGCTGCGCAGTTGCTGCAACTCAGCAATCTCACGCTCCACCTCCGCCAGCCGCTGCTGGAACACGTCCCGAACCATGGGGCAGGGAGAATGATGATCGTCCGCCTGCTCCAGAATCTGTCGGATTTCCGGCAGTGAAAAACCCAGTTGCCGGGCCTTACGGGCAAATCGAAGCCGCCGTAAATCTTCAACATCGTACTGCTGATAATTGTTGTCCGTATTCCGAGTCGGTTTCAGCAGCCCTTCGCGGGTGTAAAACCGGACGGTATTCGGGTTAACGCCAGCTCCAACAGCAATCTCTTTGACTTTCATAATTCAGACGACCGCCTCGAATGTTAACCAAGTGAGGGGAAGGCATCCGTTTCCGAAACTGTGCGGAGCCATGGATGGCGGAGCCCAAGCGTCACATGGATGTGCCGCAAGGAGCGTGTTTCGGAAACGGATGCCTTCCCCTCACGAATGGCACGCAACCACGGATGCCCCAGAGCATCAGGATAAGAGTAGCCTAAAACCTGTGAGCTACTCACAGGTCAAAGCTTTTTTCAGGAAGAGGAGTCTTTGGAACGGAGGAAGGTGCCGCAGGCCTTGCATTGGTTCGGGGCCATCAGCTTGGCTTGCCAGCCGATTTTTTGTTTGCAGGCAGGGCACGCAAGACGCATTTGCAGGATAATAATGGGAGTCATCAACGCGGCAATCAGAATTCCCAGCGGCCCCCAGCTGTCGTCACTGGAAAGCCCAAGCTGGCTGCTGAAAACCAGAATCACGATTAGCGAAAAGAACGCAAAAATAAAATAACGCTTGTTCCAGGCTTCCCACCGCCGAACGCGGTCGTTCTGTTCCCTGGTCAGATAGTTTGAACTCATGAATCGATACCTTAAAAACGGATACCGGAATCATGGTGATTCGGACCGCTTATTTCAATCAACTGGCAACCGGAACCTCGTATTCGAGCTTTCCGCTACTAAGGGCTTTTTCAAGGTCTTCCGCCGGTACCGGCCGGCTGATGAAGTAGCCCTGGATCAGATCACAACGGTGAATCTTCAGGAAACGCAGCTGTTCGGCGGTCTCAACGCCTTCGGCCACCACCTCAATCCCCAGATTGTGGGCCAGATTGATCACCGCGCGGGTGATCACAGCGTCGTCGTGCCGCTCAACCACATCCGTGATAAAGGACCGGTCGATTTTCAGCAGATCAACCGGGAAATCCCTCAGATAACCCAGGGAAGAATAGCCCACGCCGAAATCATCAATGGCCAGATGCACACCCAGATGATGCAGGCGGGTCAGCTGGTTCATATTGTGCTCGATATTCTGGATAAAAATTTCTTCCGTCAGCTCCACTTCCAACTGATCGGGCGGCACGCCATTGGCCTCCAGCGAGGACTGGATATGATCCACAATGTGCTCATCATCGAGTTCGCGGCCCGAGAGATTGACCGCAATACGCAAGTGTGAAAACGGTGTGTTGCGCCATTTTGCAAGCTGTTTGCATGCTGCCATGACCACCCAGCGCCCGATGTCGGTGATGCGCCCGCTTTCTTCGGCCAGGGGGATGAAATCCACCGGCGGCACCAGCCCCCTTTGGGGGTGCTGCCAGCGAATCAGCGCCTCGACACTCTTGATGGACGAGTCTCGCAGATCGAGCTGGGGCTGGTAATAGAGTACGAATTCATCATGGGCCAACGCATGGCTGATGTCCTTGTCCAGCTCCAGACGGATGACCTCCCGGTTCTGCATGCCTTCGGTGTAAAACTGGTAGGTGTTGCGGCCCTGGTCCTTGGCCCTGTAAAGGGCGATATCAGCGTTGCGCAACAGTATGTCTGCATCCAGACCGCTCTGGGGGTATACTGCAACGCCCATAGTGGCGGTCATGCCGTAGTGCTCACCCTGCACTTCAAATTCATCAGCAAAGCACTGTTTGATCTGGCCCAGCAGATAAATGACATCGTCTACACTCTCGACATGCTGCTGGCAGATCATAAATTCGTCGCCGCCGGAATAGCCGATGGTCACCAGTTCATCACTCAGGTCGTTGAGACGCTCTGAAACTTTGATCAGCAGTTCGTCGCCAAACTGGTGGCCCAGGGAATCGTTCAGCATCTGAAACCGGTCCAGGTCGATCATTATCAGGGCAACCTGGCGCATCTGGCGATCAGCGATGCTCAGCGTGTAGGCAAGGTCTTCCATGAAGAAGCGGCGATTGGCCAGTCCGGTCAGGGTATCGGTGGTTTCCAGGTGAGCCAGATCCTGCTGCACAGACTGACGCTGGCTGATTTCCTCATCCAGTTCCTTGCGGGTTTTCAGCAGCGCCTGGTTACGTTTGAGAATAAGCTGAACCAGCACTGTGGTCAGGCTGGTGAGTATGCCCAGGCAGAGCATGACCAGAAAGGTGACCCGCGGCCAGTGGCTAAGCTGGTCTTTGGCCCAGCTGGTCGACGGCGTGATCAGAAGGGACCAGTCCAGAGCGGGAAGGGTTACGCTGGCTTCGCTGGAGAATGTCTCATCCGCGTCGATGTCAGGGTTGAGTTGATAAACCAGATTGCCATCGTTCAGAATATTGATTCGCAAAGGATCAGAGGAATCGAATGCCAGCAGGTCACCTGCCAGCACGTTCATCCGGAACACGCCGGCGATGAATCCATTGTTGGACGGACCCTTGCCCACCGGAGCATATATCACCAGTCCTTTGCCGCCCTGTTTCAGGTCAATGACCCCGGATATGTCGAGGCTGCCGGTTTCTTTCGCCTCCTGAAGGGCCGCCAGCCGTTCGGGTGAGGAAGCGACGTTGTAACCAATGACGGCTTCGTTGCTCTCAAGAGGTTCGAGCCAGCGCACCCGGTAACTGGAATCGATCCACTCGATCGCCTGGTAAACGCCAAAGTCTTCAAGATGATTGCGTGCATCCTCTGACCAGAGATCACGACTGAGCGAAGGATTAGTTTCCAGCCGCCCTGCCATTCGCTGGATCGCTTGGACATGGATCAAAAAATCCCGCTCAAGCCGCTGAGCCATAAGCTGGGCCTGGTTCTCCAGGCTGTTCTGAAGGTTTTCGTGATCCTGCTTTTTAATGCCGTACTGCAAACCGAGCGCCATACCCAGGAACACCAGGAAAATCACCACAGGGAAGGCTGGATGCAACAGTCCCCGGGCTATCAGGGTGAGCGTTGACACAAGTTTCGGCACAGATTGCTCCGGTTTGTTCAGTAAACAATTGGTTTAACGGCCATGCTAACCGGAAGTTGAGTTTAAAGGTTGGTCTTGACTCACCATTTGCTGATTCTGCTTCTGAACCCCATGGCTCCGCCAGTCCTGCTATTAATTCGGACAAGTATGCCAGAAGAATCCGGGACGAGACTGTTGGCGAAGTGTTACCGGCGGGCTTGAAGGCTAATGGAAACGGAATCCGAATAACGCAGCGCGCGGGGCTTGTCGATTTCAACCCGGGCCCAGGTGACCGCCTGATGGTCCATGACAATATTGAGGACTTCGTGGGTCAGCCGCTCCAGAAGGGCAAAGCGGTTGCCGTCTACATGGGCGATGATCTGTTTGGTAATGGTGCGGTAGTTCAGGGCTGCGCTGATTTCGTTGCGGTTGATCGCTTCAGTGGCGTCATAGGTCAGGCGCACATTGATCAGCACGTCCTGCTGGTTGTTGATCTCTTCGTCTTTGATGCCGATGTAGGCACGAAGCAGCAGATCCTTGATCTGGACAGTGGCTTCATGGGTTTCCTGGGGGTCGGTCATTGACGTGGCTCCTGGGCGGTTCAGTGATCACGGATCAGTGTCAGGAATTCAGTGCGCGTTGCCTGGGACTTGCGGAACTGTCCCAGCATCATGGAGGTCGTCATGCTGGAATTCTGCTTCTCGACCCCGCGCATCATCATGCACATATGCTTCGCTTCAATCACCACGGCCACGCCTTTGGCACCGGTGACGGACTCAACGGCTTCGGCAATCTGGCGGGTCAGATTTTCCTGAATCTGGAAGCGTCTGGCGTACATGTCCACGATCCGGGCAAATTTGGAGAGTCCCAGGACCTTGCCCTGGGGCATATAGGCGATATGGCATTTGCCGATAAACGGCAGCAGGTGATGCTCACACATGCTGTACAGTTCGATATCTTTTATCACCACCATTTCGTCCATGGTGGTCTCAAACACTGCGTTGTTGACCAGCGTTGCCAGGCTTTGTTGATACCCATGGGTGAGAAACTGCATGGCCTTGGCGGCCCTGAGGGGAGTGTCCTGCAGTCCTTCCCTCTGGGGGTCTTCACCAACGCCCGCAATGATCTGCTGGTAGTGGCTGGCAAGGTCGTCAAGCTTGTTGGTCATAAAGGTACCTGGTGTCGTTGCATCATTCACAGACGAGAGCTTAAGGGAATTCGTGTTGTCGCTCCAGTGTCAGCGAAATACGAACGCTCAATCGAAAAAGACCACAGGCTTTCATTAAGATGAACGCTGGCAAGATGACTGCTGAAGTGTGTTCGCAATTTAACGCCTACTTTCTGGTAGCCAGTGCCGCTTTCCTTTAGAGTTCTGGTACAAGGTTGGTCTCGGGAATTCCAAATGGAACAGGTCATGTCGGAGGCATTGGGCGGTATCGTGCAGGGATCGCGAAACGGAAATCTGGAACAGTGGCAGCAGGGTGGAAAATGGTTTTCGTACGGCGGCCACGCCATATTCAGTCGCATGGCGGGGCAGGGTGACCCCCTGGTTCTGCTTCACGGTTTTCCCACCGCAAGCTGGGACTGGAACCGCCTCTGGCCCATGCTTGCTCAGCATCACCAGGTCCTTACCCTGGATATGCTGGGCTTCGGATTTTCCGATAAGCCGACGCTCTACGATTACAGCATCGAAGATCAGGCGGATCTGTTTGAAGGTTGGATTGCGGGTCTTGGCCTGAAGTCCGTCAGCCTGTTTGCCCACGATTACGGCAGCAGCGTTGCTCAGGAGTTGCTGGCCAGGGAGCAGGAAGGGGTGCTGCCTTTTCGTATTCAGCAGGTTTGCTTTCTCAACGGCGCTCTGTTTCCGGAAGTTCATAGCCCGCTGCTGATTCAGAAGTTACTGCACAGCCCACTGGGCGGACTGATCAGTCTCGGGCTGACCCGGCGCATATTCGAGCGGAATTTCACACGGTTGTTTGCACCGGGTCAGCCACCTTCGGCGGCAGACCTGGACGATTTCTGGTACCTGCTTACCTATAACAATGGCCGTGGCATCCTGCACCGGCTCATTCACTTTATGGAAGAGCGTCGCTGCCATCGCAATCGATGGGTGGGCGCTCTGCAGAATGCGACCCAGCCTTTGCGGCTGATTTCCGGTATGGCCGACCCGGTATCCGGAGCGGCCATGGCGCGTCGTTTTCGGGAACTGATTCCGGAACCCGATGTGGTCAGCCTGAGAAATGTCGGGCACTACCCGCATTTTGAAAGTGCAAGAGAAGTTTACAGAGCCTGGCGTGATTTCTGGAAGCAGAATCACTGAAGGCGAGTCATTGAATGAGAGTCATTGAATGAGAGTCACGGAGGCAGGGGCGAGCCTTCTGTCGCTGTGCTGGCGTCCATGTCATCCTGCGGTCTGGCGGCGGTGACCACTCGATTCCGGCCCCGGTCCTTTGCCTGATAAAGTGCCCGGTCTGCGCGGTTGAGCCAGACCGACCAGGTCTCGCCTTTTTCTACTTCTGCAACACTGGCGCTGGCCGTCACTTTTATATCTTCGCAAAACGGCGTTGCGCTGATGCTCGTCAGTAGTTCGCGGGCAAGTTGATCAGCGTCTTTTTGCCGGGTCTCGGGCAGCACCAGCATGAACTCTTCCCCGCCAAGACGGAATAACTGGTCACTTTCCCTGAGCCGCCGGAGAATTCGTTTGGGCAGTTCCTGCAGAACCCGGTCGCCGGCCAAATGGCCCCAGCGGTCATTGATCAGCTTGAAGTAATCAAGATCCATCAGGACGATGCTGCATACTCTTTCGTAACGCTCCCGCATCTGAATCTGGACATTCAGCAGGTCTGCCAGCTGTGAGCGGTTGAGGCATCCGGTCAGCGGGTCAGTGGTTGCCAGGCGGGTCAGCTCGGCCTGCAGGCGGCCAACCAGCCAGGCGAATATCATCACAAAAAGGCAGGTCAGGCCCAACGAGAAGGTGATCCGCCAAAAATCGG